>Ga0105348_1000594_pt1 | contig 26990 bp, 19 predicted proteins | sample EN8Hudsemesocosm_2_FD_83504 | JGI IMG/M metagenome (GOLD analysis project Ga0105348, IMG submission 83504) | Methane-oxidizing microbial communities from mesocosms in the Hudson Canyon - EN8C Hudson Canyon | ecosystem: Environmental > Aquatic > Marine > Cold seeps | place: Hudson Canyon... | reverse complement strand
CTAGAGCCTTTACTATAATCGTGTAGGTTTATAAAGTTAAAAGACTGGTAGACAAGGATGTCTACTTTTTAAAAGCTCAGGATGGAGTATTGTTATTCAACTGAAGTAACTGTGTGATTGTCGAAAATAAAAAACAAGTGGTAAAGAAAATGGTTAAATCATTTAAGAGTAGTTTTGTAGTAGCGAGTTCAGGAATTGTGCTGGGAGCTCTTGCCCTATATTTTTACAACTTCAATACGACAAACTCAGGAACAACAGGCACCTCTATTCCTATGATAGCAGCAAAAACGAGTGCGGTTAGTAAGGTGACTATACCAAAGTTATCCCATGTTTCTTTGCCTAAACCAGAACCAATAGCTCGGGCTGATGAAGAATTTGAAGCGCTTAAACTAGATCTCATTGAAAAAATGCGTCAACAATATAGAGGTATGATTGAAAATATTGCGGTTCAAGTATCACTTAAAGAGTTTTTAGATGATTTGATGAAAACTTACCCTGTTAAAGGGAAGGAGTTATTCGAAGCCATTATCAGAGGGGCTTTTCCCGAGATTGCTGAAAATATACTTCGAGCAGTGGATACGATGGTCCTCTATGAAGATTGGTTGTTGGAAAATGTATTGACCTTAAATGATATGCCGCCGCTAGAGTATAATGGTGAGCTATGGAAAAAGCGTCGAGAATTATTCGGTGAAGATGCAAATAAAATCTGGTCATCAGAAATTACCGCACAAGAAGAAAGAAGGGAAGTGCTTCAAAAAACGGTTGCTATGTTAGACCAATCACATGATACAACGATGTATGAGCGTATTTATATATTGCAAACATCTTATGAAGAGCAATACTCTGAAACAATAGAAAATGTTGTATTTGATAGCAAGGGCGTTTTAGCTCAAACTCTTTTTGGTTTTGATGCCGTTCAAAATGAGCTCTCTGCGATGAGTAATGAGCAAAGGCAAACAGAGATTGATACGATTAGACGTACGATAGGATTTGATGAAGCTCAAATTGAATATTTAGCTGAGCAAGACCAAGTAAAAGATAAGCGTTGGCTGAATGGTTTTAGTTATATGGAGGCGCGAGAAGTGTTACTTGAGGGGCTTTCAGGCGAAGAGTTAGATACCGCGCTGACAGAGTTGAGAGAAAAACATTTTAAGCACGAGGCGCCTACAATTGCCCGTGAAGAGAGGGATGAATTCTTCCGATATACTAGGCCTCGCATTTATGGGCGGAATTAACAATTATAGCTAAAAGCTATTATTGTTATTGGTATAATTGAATTACGCTATTTCTAGGTTTTGGTTAAACTAGTCTTACTTTAAATAAACGTCCTAATTACTGAAAGGTAAGCAGGCAATAAGTGAGGCTAAAATGGAAAACCAAATCGTTCCAAATGTAACGTTTAAAACCCGTGTCAGAGATGAATCTGTTGAAGGTGAAAACCCTTTTCGATGGGAGGATAAAACCACTGCAGACATCTTTTCTGGCAAAAGCATTGTCATCGTAGCGCTTCCCGGTGCTTTCACGCCAACCTGTTCAAGTACGCACTTACCCGGTTATGAAAAACAATACCAAGAATTAAAATCAAAAGGCATTGATGAAGTATATTGCCTCAGTGTTAATGATGCTTTTACCATGTTTCAGTGGGCTAAAAATCTCGATATAAAAAATGTAAAAATGCTGCCTGATGGTAATGGCGACTTCACCCGTTTAATGGGCATGTTAGTCAAAAAAGAGAATCTAGGTTTTGGTGAGCGCTCATGGAGGTATTCCATGCATGTGGTTGACGGTGAAATCAAAGCGCAGTTTATTGAGCCTGGAAAAATGGATAACTGCCCAGAAGACCCTTTTTCGGTTAGCGATATTGATACCATGATGGCTTACTTGTAACCTTACAAGATTGACCGCGTTAGTGTGACGTGGTCAATTTAGTCGGCAATATATAAGGAGTGCCAATGTCATCAAAAGTCGAATTAGGCCCATTAAACCAGCTTTTAGGTATCTGGAAAGGAAAGGGGGGCAAAGATATCGCACCAGACCCCGACGGTATTGAAGAAAATGCCTATTACGAAACGCTTGAATTCAAAGTTGTCGGCGATGTTGATAATGCTGAAGAGCAAACGCTCGCTATTGTTCAATATGAGCAATACATTCGCCGAGTGACTAACGATGAAGTCCTGCACCACCAACTAGGTTACTGGACGTGGGATGCTGAAACCCAAGTCGTGAGTAACAGCTTTACTATTCCCCGACGTGTCGCCGTTATTGCTGGAGGAACCGTGGAGCAAACAAGTGTCGACACCTCTTTTTCAGTCGCTGCCGAAAATGGCAATCAAAACTGGGGCATTATAGAAGCAGAATTCATGCGTAAAAAAGCCAGCACTAAAACGTTTAATCAAACATTAAAAGTGCAAGGCAATATACTCAGCTACCAACAAACCATGTTGATTGATATCTATGGCAAAAATCAATTTGAACATACCGATGAAAATACGCTAAGCAGGGTGTAGGTTGGTAGGTGAATTATGGCTATTAATCATATTTTTTAAATGTGTAAATGGCCCTATTGGTTGTTGAAAAATCTACTTTATATAAAATTTTGAGTGATTAGCATTTTTTGGCTGGCTGCAGCCCTCTAAAGCGTTTGAATTCATTCTATCCCCCTTTTTTTTAGATGCTGCCCTAATTGGGTGCTTTGCATGGTTTTGGTTAAATATTACGCACCCTTATAGTGCTTTTTATGATTATTAAGTGTTGGCTTATAAAAATTTGATATAAAAACAGTTATTGACCATTCTTTGTTGTCAACTAGACTTCAGATTGCAGGCTATATTAATTCATCGTTTTGGTAATTTTTTGATGAGCTTATGGCTAGGTTACCCCTCTTTTCATCTATTGAATTGTAGTGGGGGGCTAGGGTTGCAAAATGCAATGGAGAACAAAGGATGTGTGTTGCACTAAATAGAAAAATAGCGCTCAAAATAGGCGTTATTGGATTGATAGACTTCTGCAGTCTTTCAAAGTATACGTTATGAAAAATTTCCATATAACGTCCCCCATTCAGGAAACAACATCCTCCTCTTCAGAATATTCTTCTTCAGGCCGAGAAGGTTTGATCAATCAATTATGTGACCACCTTAACAGCCGTTTTGGAATAAGTCCTAATCAGCAAATGGCCTCGAAATTGAATCGTATCTTCATCGATATGGAGCTGGTAGAAATACACCGTCGTGTTATTGAACTGACCTCTTTATCTACTAATCATCCGAGCTGGCTTGAGCTGGTTGCCAAGCTCACCGTACATGAAACTTATTTCTTTCGTGATGAACCTCAGTTAGGAATGTTACGGGACAATCTGTTGCCAACATTAATTGATCAAGCGGCAGGCAAAGCATCTCCCCACCTTCGTATTTTGTCAGCAGGTTGTTCGTCTGGTGAAGAAGTCTACAGTATTGCTATGTTGGTATTGGATGCCATGCTGGAAGCCGGATATGCATATGGAAACGAGCTTTCAGGGGTAAGTTTAATGCCCGGTTGGCAATTGGAAATTCTAGGTGTCGATGTGTCGGCTGACGCATTACAGCTTGCAAGAAATGCATGCTATACCAAAGAAGGACTCGGGTCATTCAGGAACATGTCTTTACAATGGCAGCGTTGGTTTGATGACATTGATTCCACGTCAAATGAGTCTTCGCAGATTTACCGTCGCCCTAAAGATTTTATTCGAAGAATTACGCGTTTTGAACAACATAACTTATTACAAACCGGCATTCGATTTGGTTTGTTCGACCTAGTTCTTTGTCGTAACACCATGATTTATTTTAATGATAAAAACAAGCGTATTGCCCAGAATCATTTATTCGATGTATTGAATGCCAGTGGCATTGTGCTATTAGGCGCGACAGATCCTTTATTGTGCCCGGATCGTTGCGAGCGATACCGAAGCCGTGGCGTTGCGTATTACTCACAAAACCGATCAAACCTAAGCGGTGTAACAACAAAAACAGCCTGAATCAAAACTAAAAAGCAGGGATATTGCTATGGACATCAATCTTATCTCAATAAATGGAAATTTTTATGGCCTTCCCACGACAGCTGTACGTGAGGTTCTTGACCCTGTTCCTATTACACCTTTGCCATTCTCACCTGAATATGTAGATGGACTGATCAATATAGGCGGAAGGGTCATTGTACAGCTGGACCTGTCGATACAACTGGAAAATGAAGTAGCACTACCAGCTAAGAGCGGTCAGCTCATCGTGATTGACAGTGGAAGTGAGCACATTGCTTTGCATGCAGATCAAGCTTTAATGATGGTTAGCATTGCTGACAAAGATATACATACAGTACAAGTAGATGACATGCAGACGGGTGTGGATCCTAATTTGGTGGCTGGCGTATTTCTGTGGCAAGAGAAATCGGTATCTATTCTAGTCGTAGATCAACTTGGATTGCAAAGCATCGAGCAGCCATTGATAGAAGAAGGGGTCGAAGGGCTAGTTGGTTCAATAGAAACCGAAAGTGACGTAGATGCCAAAACAGAAGCAGGAAAGCTGGAAAACTTCTTGGTGGTAGGTGCTAACGACGAGCGATATGCTTTGCTGATGTCTTGCGTATGTTTCGTGGAAGATTTGGAAGAAGTAACGCCGCTGCCGCAAGTATCAGATGAAGTGCTTGGCATGACTTATACCCATGACATGCCATTGTTAGTTCTGGGGCTTGGGCAGCTGATGGGACAAAGTAAAAGCACAGGTAGAAAGCTGGTTATTGTTCAGTATCAGGACTTTCGTTGTGCTCTGCAGGTCGATCATATCTATGGCATTCAAGGATTAGAAAGTAGGGACAATCATGAGGTATTAGCCAAAGATGGGACATTGTCAGGGTACCTTTTGGGTGATGATGAACACCTAACAGGTGTATTAAATTTTGATGCACTGTTCTCTTCTTCACGGCTTGAATTACTGAGACGTTATCTTGTTGATGATCATCGACATATTGTGAAAAAAGAGCGAATTCCTACTCGTACGCTCCTGACCTTCAATATTGGTCAGGAGCGTTGTGCCTTACCACTTGCGATCGTTGATCGGGTGGTTGAATACCAGCTTGTAGAGCCCTTACCAGAAGGGGGGGGAACACATCTTCATGGTGCCGTCCAAGTCCATGGCGATATATTGCCAGTGCTAGATCTTCGAGTTCAGATGGGAGTTGACCCTCAGAGAACGCCACTCACAGCATATGTCGTTGCTGGAGAGAAAGACAATCGTTGGGCGCTAGTAGTCGATCAGGTGAATCGAGTTGTAGAGCTCCCTGAAACAGATTTTGAGTTCGCCAACTCTCAGGAAAATCAACATGTGGAGTCGATCGGTCGAATTGATAATGCTTTGATAAGTGTGATGAGCCTGAAGTCCTTAACAATGTCTTTAAGTGGTATTGATCCTAATATTAAAAACTCAGCAGAGTGTGCCTGATGATTAAACTTTTAGTTGTTGATGATTCCGCATTTATGAGGATGGCCATCGCAAAAATGCTTCAAAACGACCCTCAAATTGAAGTCGTTGGAGAGGCAAATAACGGAGAAGTTGCTGTACAAATGGCAGAACGTTTGAGGCCGAATGTGATTACCATGGATGTCGAAATGCCCGTGGTAAATGGACTTCAAGCTGTACAGCGAATAATGAAGAGTGTTCCTTGTCCTATTATCATGGTGAGCAGTCTGACCACTAAAAGTGCAGAAGTGACCATCAAAGCTTTGGAAATGGGGGCTGTTGATTTTATTGCTAAAAGCTCCTCCTTTGTACAACTGGATATCGTCAAAATTGAGAAGGAACTACAAGAGAAAATTTACTACTGGGCCAAACATCCCTTGCATCAACACTTGGCAAGGACGAAGCGCAGACCTCCGCTCAGGAGTATACAGCCGGTATCAATCCAGAATAAAAGAAAACCAGCGATGGCTGTGGATTTCGTCGTTATAGGTGTCTCAACCGGGGGGCCGAGAACTATTTTGGAATTATTGCAGTGCATGGGCCAGTTAAGTTGTCCTGTCGTGATTGCCCAGCATATGCCTAAGGAATTTACACCGGGGTTTGCAGAACATCTTGCCAGTGCCACCGGATTAGATGTGGTGGAAGGCTATCATGGCATGGCTTTGTCTCCAGGCCAGGTTGTCATTGCTCCGGGAGGGGTAGACAGTCAGGTCCGACGACCTTTTGAGAATCATTTTGCGTTAGATGTAAGAAAACATGATCAAAGCCCAATACACCCTTCTGCTGATCTACTTTTTCAGTCCAGTGCAAGAATCTGTGAAAGTCCTGTAGCTGTTGTCCTAACAGGTATGGGGGATGACGGCTCAAAAGGGGCTGTTGACTTTGCCCAACGAAATTACCCTGTGCTGGTACAAGAACCCGAAACTTGTGTCGTTGATGGCATGCCTGGCTCGGCTATCACTGCTGGTGTGGTCTCAGAGGTACTTGAAGTGTCTCAAATTGCCCTACAACTTAAACGCTGGTGTGGTGAGCACCAAATGGCTCAAACACAATCAATTAAAGCTAATTAAATAATAAGCAACACAGAGGAAGAGTTATGACAAAACGTGTGATGGTAGTAGATGATTCGATGATTATGCGGACACTGTTGAAAGACATCGTATCTGCTGATACGGACCTGAATATAGTCGGCGATGCCAGCGATGGAGAGATGGCATTGAAAAAGGTGAAGGAATTAAAACCGGATCTTATTCTCTTGGATATAGAGATGCCTAAGATGAACGGCGTGGAGTGTCTCAAACGGCTGAAATTAATGAGCCCTGCCAAGGTGATTATCATTTCATCGGTCGCTCAGGCGGGCTCTAAAATGGCATCAGATGTACGTAGTTTGGGGGCAGCGGATGTCATTCCGAAACCGTCTGGAGCCACTAGTCTTGATATTAAAGCCAAGAAAGGGCATGAAATCACCAAAACAGTACGTAAAGTACTTGGTCTTGCGAGCTAGGTTAAAGTTTTTAAATAAACCATTTTTTAAAAGCTGGTTTGTTAATAGTAGTAGTGAATCGGCACTGAGCAGGAAATGCTAGGTAAAGGATTATGTCTGACTATATAGAAACACTTTGGGCTCAATTTGTTATTGAGTCCCAGGAACACCTTGAACTGATTGAACCTATCCTTGTTGAAGCAGAGTTTGATACACCAAATAAGGAAGATGTTGATCAGTTATTCCGCTCTTTTCACTCGATTAAAGGCTTGTCAAAAGCAATGGATTTAGTCGGGATGGAAGCCATTGCTCATCGTGCAGAAGATATCTTAGGGTTGGTAAGAGATGAGATTATCGTGGTTGGTGCTGAATTAGCCGATGCCTTGTTATCCTCCATTGATGCACTAAAACAGCATTTACAATTTGCTGAGAGTCAACGGAAGGATCAAGCGCCAGACGAGGATTTAATCAGTCGGCTTGAGACCATCTTCAATCATGGCAAGGACGGGGTGGTAAAACCCAGTAGTGAAACGGCAGATCTTGACCACTCAACAGAAATAGATAATACGCCAGAGTCTTCGTCAGAGAGTAGCACTTCAAGTCTTCATCATGACCCTGATATGGTGATATTTTTTGCAGAATTATTGCAATCAAATTTACCCAAAATAGCAGAAATTATTGCGCCTGAATCGTCGGAAGAATTGCTTGCGTCCCAAGAACTGGAAGGTGACCTGGAAACACTGATTCATGCATCAACCACAATGGAATTTTTACCTTTATCCGATGCTTTTTCCTCGATACTAACCGTGCTTTCAGAGCCGGAGGGAGACAACGCTCTGCGGCAGGAATCAATGATTGAAGCCATGATGATCGTTGTTGATTTAACTCGTTTGATTGAGAGTCAAGTGCAACAGGATTGTGGGCTTGAAAACTTGGTTAGACAATTACGCATCTGCGCAGCAGAAATGATTGATGGTCTTTTTCAGGAGTTAACTGCGCAGCTGCAAACAATTGGTGTTAGTTCAGATGGCAAATCCCTGAACGAAAACCCTGAAGTGATTGACCTAGTGATACAAACCGCTGAAAAAGCGTGTGTGTTGAATAACCGTTTGTCTGTGTTAGATGGTAATGACACCAGTAAACAATTGCTGATGACTGTATCTGAAGTTTGTAATTATATTAATCAAGGGCATGCAGTTCTGGAGTCGGATTTAATTAAATTACTGATTAATGCGGTCGGAGGAGCTGAAAGTGAATACCGTTTAGACAAAGTTGATGGTGACGCACAAGATCATTTAGTTGACTGGAACGCCCTGAATCAAAAAATTTGGGGGGTCATCAAATTACAACGTACTGATACCACGAGTGAAGCGCTTGATTCATTCAAGGAGCTGGCCGAGAAAATTAAGATCAACCCCATTTTTGAGGATTGTATGCCAGCAGAAAGCATTCGTTTACTAAAAGATGGGATTAATGAAGGTTACGCTGTATATGAAGCCTTGGTCAATTTAGAGGAGTCAGAAACGTTTACTGCGAGTTTTTTACTCTGGGTAGAAGAGCACGCCCAACTGATTACTAATAGTACTATTTTTGTTGATGATAAACCCTGGAGTAATTGTTTATTACTAACACAGAAACCTGACAATGTTCTGAGAGCGTCAGTGAATGTGCTAGACCCAGAGCGGCAGTTTTTAACGTTGGAGGTTTGCCCTCTTGTTGCTGATAAATCGCCTGTTGACACGACTGATACTGCCAATTCACCTGTCAATGAACCCGCAACTAGAAATAAAGAGACCTCAACTGGCAGTAAAGAAACAAGCGTATTAAGAGTTAATGGTACAACTTTGGATCAATTTATGAGCCAGATTGGTGAGTTGGTGTCTCTTCGTGGCACCTTACATCATACAGTACATACGGAAAAACCCGGCCTTGCCATCAATGCTTTAAAACAATTGTGTAGTGGGCAGGGTCGAGATGATTTTAACAATGAATATTATTTTGAACAGCTAGAGGTGTTAGAGCAGCAGCTCCTGAGTTTTGACCAGATTGATCAAAAAATGAATACAGTCTTGAGTCTACTTCAAGATAGTGCACTGGCACTTCGAGTTGTGCCAATGGAAACCGTGTTTAAACGTCTCCCCCGACCCGTAAGGGATCTCGCACAATCTCAAGGGAAAAAGGTAAAGCTTGAAATGATCGGACAAGAGGTCCGGATAGACAAAGCGATGGTTGAATCACTAAGTGACCCCCTAATGCATATGGTGCGAAACAGTGTAGATCATGGAATAGAATTACCTGAAGAGCGCTTAGCGGTAGGGAAACCAGAGCGTGCAGTGGTGGGACTTGAAGCTCGACAGCAGGGCAATACGGTGCAGGTGACTATCACTGACGATGGCCGTGGCATCGGTGTTGAGGCAGTAAAAAAGAAGGCACTTTCTAAAGGATTAGCCAGTGAAAAAGACTTAAGCAGGATGAGTGATGAAGACATCATGCAGTTTATTTTTTCACCTGGGTTCTCGACAGCTGAACTCATCAGCGAGACCTCTGGAAGAGGGGTTGGTATGGATGTTGTTCGAACCAATGTCATGAAACTGGGAGGAAGTGTCGCTGTTTCTTCGGAAGCTGGTAAAGGCTCTAGGTTTACTTTGGAATTACCGCTTTCAGTCGCGATTCAAGATACCGTCCTAGTGAAAGCATCCGGTCATATGATGGCCATCCCCGAGCGTTATGTATCAGAAATGATCGAAATAAGACGAAGTGATGTGCAGTCAGTGAATGGTTGTCAGGCGGTTGTATTGCGAGATAGTTTTTTACCGGTCTATAGGCTTGGGCCACTATTAGGGTATCAATCTGTATTGGGTGAAGACGAGGAGTTGATGGTGGTTGCTGTGATATCGGATGGTAAACAGCGCATCGGCGTGGTGATCGATCGTTCCTACCAGCGGCAGGAATTATTCATCAAAGATATTCATGATCAACTTACAGCGCTACCGGGCGTAAGTGGGGCAGCCATATTGGGAAATGGCAAAGTAGTGTTAATTCTTGATGTTGAAGACTTGTTTATTCTCGCATCGAAACATGGGAAGACAGCATTGCTGACATTGGATATAGGTAGTTATATTGATAAGGAGTTTGATTGTGGCGCGTCTGAGCCTGTTGACGGAGCTATAGAAACGGAGCTTCTTGCAGGTACAGGGCGGGTCGCATGAAGAGTTTTCTTTACGTCATGGTCGAAAAAATACCATTGTTAATTGACGGTGAATCCATTCACGAAATTCTGCCATTAACGGAGAATGGGCTGTCTCAAGCTACGAACAGTGGATCTACTTCAGGTCACTTTGACTGGCGAAATCAGCTATTGCCGATCGTTAACGCAAGGGCCTTATTAGAGCTGCCTATAGCGAACGAGTCAACGCAGAGAGCCGGTATCGTTTACCAAACTAACCCAGACCAAACACCTATCTTTTTAGTGGTTGATGAAGTAGTGAGAATTTTAAAATTGGGCTTAAGTGCGTTTGTATCGTTGCCCAATGTACCGGAACAATTACGGTTTTTGTTTGACAAACTATATGTGGATACAGATCTACAACGACAGGCTTATTGTTTTCGCAACCCACTGCCAGATGGAATTTTGAATGAAGTTTCCTCGATAGTAAAAATTGACAACAAGTTAGGGTCGTAGGAGGAAAGGATGAATCTTGCTGAAATATTGATAATCGATGATAGCCGCTTTGAATTAATGAAAATGGAGCACTACCTTTCCGAAATGAATGCATGTCAGCCGACATTTATTGAAAGTCCTGCTCAAGCTCTAGACTGGTGTCAAGGAAACGATCCCGACCTTGTTGTCGTAGATTATCAGATGCCAGGTTTGAATGGTCTGGACTTTATTAAAGCATTTCGGGAGATCGCAGGCCGCGAGGAAACACCCTTGGTGATGATTACCTCTTCAAGTACTGAATCGGTGTGTGTCGAGGCGCTAAAAGGTGGGGCTAACGATTTTATCTGTAAGCCCGTACGGAAATCTGAATTTCTTGCCAGAGTCTCTAATATGCTGGCCTTGAGAAAAAAACAGAAAAATTCTGGTTGTACAATACAAAGACTAAATAAAGAGGTTGATGCGACAGAAAAGGTGGTGACTGAGAGAGAAGCCGAAATTGTTAATCGCTTGGCGATGGCGGCTGAACAACGTGATAACGAAACCGGTATGCATATTATTCGTATGGCCTACTATTCTTTGATCATTGCCCGAAACCTGGGACTTCCTGAATTGCAACAACAAATGATCTTCAGGGCCGCCCCCTTGCATGATGTGGGAAAGCTAGGGATTCCTGATAAGATTTTGTTAAAGCCTGGCAAACTCACTCCTGAAGAATTTAGGGTCATGCAGACTCATACCACCATCGGTGGGCAGATACTTAGTAAGAGCTCTTCAGCCTTAATCCAAGTTGCGCGGGATATAGCCTTGACTCATCACGAGAAATTTGACGGTACGGGGTATCCAAAAGGTTTAATTGGTGAGGCTATCCCTTTGTCAGGGCGGATTATCGCCATAGCAGATGTGTTCGACGCATTAACCTCCGAGCGGCCGTATAAAGATGCCTGGTCACTCGAAAGCGCCACAACCTTCATAAAAGAACACTCTGGAAGCTCGTTTGATCCTCGTTGTGTCGATGCCTTTTTTTCGCGTTGGGATGAAGTCGAAGAGGTATATCACCATAAAGACGACATAACGGGCTTCATGAGTGGTGAGCTGAAGTATTGAATATTTTTTTGTGAGAAGTACTAAATGATTTTTGTGACAAAACGTCGCGAAAGCGAAACACAGCAGCATCTTTGATGTCGCATTTAAAAGGAGTTGTACCTGCAATGAAATTGCTGAAATTATTTGCCAGATTATCAACCAGAACCACAGTAAGTTTAATTCTGATGGTGCAAATACTCGTGCTTATTATCGCGAGCCTAGTTACTCGTGCGAACAATGTCACTCTTGATGAGGGTATGGCAATACTTACTGTTGTTGCTATTTTATTGCTTACATTTACCTGCTTCAACATGCTCAATATGCAAAAAAAAGCATTGATGCGCTTCTCGGAGTTGTCACAAAAACTAGAGGATGGTGACTTTAATTTTACCGAGGAAGCGTTAGATGAAAATACTAGGAATGAGTCTAAGGCGGTTTATCGCCAATTAACGTTAGCCGTTGCGCAACTTAGTAATAAAGTCCTACTTATTATAGAAAATGTTAAGACCGCCTCGATTGCTTCTGAAGGGGTGCAAACCGTCAGCGAAGAGCTTAACTCTATTGTTAATAAGCAGACCTTGAATACTTCAGAGGTGACTCATGCTATCGAAGAGATGGTTTATACCATCGTGGGTAACGCCGCAATAAATGCACAAGCTGCGCAGTGTTCAAAGCAGAGTGGGGATGCGGCAAAAAATGGTGGTGAAGTGGTATTACGAACGATCGCGAAAATTCAAAATATATCAGATGTGGTTGAACAGTCTGTGGCCATGATTGAACAATTGAATAAATCATGTGATGACATAGGTGAAATGGTTTCTATGATCAGTTCCATCGCATCCCAGACGAACTTATTGGCCTTGAATGCAGCTATTGAAGCCGCACGTGCCGGAGAGCAAGGCCGGGGGTTTGCTGTGGTGGCAGATGAAGTAAGAAGCCTTGCCAATAATACAACAGAAGCTACTCGACGAATTGAAGCCGTTGTGACAACGATACAAAACGGTGTTGTTGATACGGCTGTTGTGATGGAGCGGGCGCATGCTGAAGTCGCTGCTGGAATCTCATTGGCTGATGAAGCAGGAAGTGCTCTTGAAGCGATTGTGACGGATACGCAATCAGTGCTCGATATGATACATGAAATCGCGTCTGCTGGAGATGAAACAATGAATACTGCGACCGACAAAACGGCTTATCACCTGGATAGAGTATCAAGTGCTACGGGAGAGACTGCTGTTCATGTAGATGATGCGGCAAAGAAAATGGGTATTCTTAAAGCGGAGCTGAGTCTTTGGGAAGAGAAAGCAGCGGAGCTTCCATCGTTAATAGCTGGTTTTAAGATGGGTTAGTGACAGAAATAGATGCCACTAATTGTTCAATTAAATATGGCTTTATAAGGGTAGTAATTTAAGGCTTGAATGAGAGTTAAATTATGAATGAGGTTCATTATGTTACTTAAGGATTTGAGTTTGTTTTGGAAAATGTTTACGCCAATGTTATTGGTATTAGCCATCGTAATGTTAGGGCTCTTTTGGTATATACCCGAAAGCACTAAGGTGAATGCCGAGCAGGATGCTATTCACATGGCGCAAAGTACGGTTCAGCAATATAAACAATTGCGTAGCTACTACACTAAAAATGTTGTCAAAAAAGTGATTGCGGGTTCACAGCTGAAGCCATCGATAGAACATAAAGATAATCCAAACGCAATCCCTTTGCCAGCAACCATGATTCATGACTTAAGTGCCATGATGGGGACGGATAATATCAGTCTTTCCTTATACAGCTCCTATCCTTTTCCTAATCGTAGTGACAGACAACTAGATAAGTTTCAACAACAAGCCTGGACAAATCTTTCAAACAAAGAGAGTACGTTTTACTCAGACAGTACGGAGCTTAATGGTCAGCCTGTTGTTCGGGTTGCCGTACCGGACACCATGACATCCCAAGTCTGTGTTGGTTGCCATAATTCTCACCCCCAGACGCCTAAGAATAATTGGCGTATTGGGGAACTGCGAGGCGTGTTGGAGGTTGTCGTTCCCATAAAATCGCAATTAGCCGCAGGAGCATTATTGGGCTACAAAATTATTGCTGCTCTGTTGGCATCATTTATTTTTCTGGGTTTGGTATTAAGTTTTGTGTTTAAGCGCACTGTTCGTGAAAAGTTACTGAGCTTCAATAAAACTCTGACTTTGATTTCTGCTGGTGATTTAAAACAAAGAGTAGACGAAGAAGGTAAAGACGAAATCGCAGTGACAGGCAAAGTTATCAATGGTTTCTTACTGCAGTTACAGTCAGCGATTAAGGAAATCAATAAAGTAATGAGTGCGATGGCAAAAGGAGATATCAGCCAACGGGTCGAAGTTGAACTCAAGGGTGATTTGGGCTCATTGAAAACAGCAACGAACAGTTCATTAGATAGTGTTGAACTTGCCATAAGTACCTTGAGTAAAGTGGTCGTAGCGCTTGGTGAAGGTGATTTTAGTAAGCGTATGGATGGGGAACTAAATGGAGAGTTTCAGTTAATCCAAGGTACTGTTAACAGTGCTATGGAATCTTTAGAGTGTGCCATGAACGACATTAATCGAGTCATGATGCAAGTCGCTAATAACAACTTGGCTGAAGGTATCAATGTTGAGCTTAAGGGCGATTTGGCTACTTTGAAACAAGCCGTTAATCAGACGGTACGAGAACTTGGATGTACCTTATCGCAGATTGCAACAAATGCCAGTCAGGTGGCTGCCGCCTCTGGTGAAACGTCTAATGCGATTGGACAAATTTCCGATGGGGCTCAGAACCAGTTGCATGCAATGTCTCAGGTTGCGACGGCATTAAACCAGTCAGGGCAAGCGGTTGAGGCTGTTGCAAAGGATACTGCTCAAGCCAGTGATGGGGCACGTCGCTCGGTGGACTTGGTTACTATGGGGCAAGAAAAAGTAACAAAAATGGTGGAAGTGGTCAATGTGATCGCTCAGAACAGCTCCAAGATAAATAGAATCACAGAAGTGATTGGTGCAATAGCCAATCAAACTAATATGTTGTCGTTAAATGCTGCCATTGAAGCAGCGCGTGCAGGAGAGCATGGCGCAGGTTTCGCCGTTGTGGCTGAAGAAGTACGAAAGTTAGCCGAGCACTCAGGGAACTCAGCGCAAGAAATTACAGCCTTAGTTAATGATGCCGTGCGTGAAGCGGATAATGCCGTGAGCACGGCAGAAGACGTTCGGGAAGATATGGAAACTATTCAGCAATCCTCAGGAGAAATTGACGAAATGCTGCGCAGGGTTGCAACAGCGATGGAGCAACAAAGCGCCTCCACACAGGAGATTAATTGCAATGTAGAGTCAATGAAGCGAGTCGCAGAAAATAATGCATCAGCCTCTGAGGAAATTACGGCCACCGTAATCGAAGTATCCCGTATAGCGGATAGTGTTCGTGCACAAGTTGATAACTTTAAATTAGGTGATGGTGCAAATACTTTTTCAGAAGATCAGCATTCGGATCATTCAGTTTCAACAGAAAGAAGAGCAAAACGAAAAAGCTCTCCACTTAACCCAAAGTGGGAGAGACGCTCCAGTTTAGGGGGGAAAGATATTTTCGATCAAAAAAATTGATGTAGTGATCGTTATTAAAGTAGGGGAGAGATGACAGGGAAGTTGGTTGGTTTGGCTAGGAAGTGTAAAGCTGATCAATTTCAATTACTTAAAATAAAGACAATACAATTTTACAAGGAAACGACTATGAACAAATTGATCGGACAATATTCACTTAAATCTAAGCTAATTATATCGTTTTTAGTGATGGGACTTTTTCCTGCTTTACTTATCTCATGGCTATCCTGGTCTAGCAGTGCCGATAGCTTTGTCAAAGAGGCTAGCGTCAAACTTAGCGCAATTAGAGATATTAAATCAGTTCAAATTGAAAGTTTGTTTAAAACAATGGAAGGCCAGATCAGAGTCTTTTCAGATAATGCGCTTGCGGTTGATGCGATGACATCTTTTAACAAGGCTTTTTTATCGTATAAAGAAGAGAGCGATATGACAGCAAGTAATTCCGCAATTGATGCCTCATTGAAAAATTACTACCTTAGTCAATTTGGTCGCGAATATGAAAATACAAATGGTGGTCAGCAAGCCAACAATTTGTTAAAAAATCTTGGTAGTTTGAGTGCAACAGCGAAAGCGCTTCAGTACAACTACATTAGTGAAAATACAAATCCTTTAGGTGAGAAAGACAGTCTGGCATTTCAGACCGATGGCAGTTCATGGTCTAAATTACATCAAAAATATCACCCCAGTTTCAAAAAATACCTTTATGAATTTGGTTTCTACGATATTTTTCTGGTCGATGCTGAAAGTGGAAATATCGTCTACTCGGTATATAAAGAGCTGGATTTTGCGACTTCCTTGAAGACAGGGCCATTTGCAAATACAGGTATAGGCGAGGCTTTTGAAAAAGCGCTAAACGCAAAATCGAAGGATCATGTGGCTATTACGGATATGGATCGCTATTTCCCGAGTTATGATGCCCCTGCTGCATTTATTTCCTCTCCTATCTATGACGGAGAAGTTGTTACTGGTGTGCTTATCTTTCAAATTCCTGTAGACAAAGTAAATGCAATCATGACGAATGACCAGAACTGGAAAGAGACTGGTTTTGGTGATACGGGAGAAACCTATTTGGTAGGAAAGGATAAAAAGATGCGCAGTTTATCTCGTTTTTTTGCTGAAGATAAATCAAGCTATTTTGAATTTATGTCCGATAAAATATCAAAATCAGATTTAGCCTATATCAAAGTAAAAGAAACTACAGCTATTGCTCAAACAGTAGACACTGAAGGAGTTAATTCGGTGATCAATAGCGGTGAGGGCTTTCAGATTTTTGATGATTACCGAGGCATCAATGTTCTGAGTGCGTATAAACCTGTAAATATCGCTGGCTTGGATTGGTATTTGATGTCTGAAATGGATGAGAGTGAAGCGCTTGGTTCCATTACTCAATTACGAAATCTGATGCTCATTATATTAATGGTGAGTATTGCAGCTATCACGTCCTTCTCTTTATTTTTCTCAAATAGGTTGACGCGACCCATCAGACAGCTTACCCAAGTTATGAAAAAGGTTGAAGCAAGTGGTGATTTTTCTTTACGAACCGAAATTACCAGCGCCGATGAGGTAGGGCAGAGTAGTATTGCCTTTAATAGTTTGGTGGAATCTATTCAGGCTGCCGTAAATGATGTCAGTATGGTGATGGGCGAAATGGCAGATGGAAACTTTAGTAAACGAGTGGCTGTTGAATTGAAAGGAGACCTGGACAAGCTAAAAATAGCGACAAACAGTTCTCTGGACAGTGTTGAAATGGCGATTAAAACCTTAAGTGAAGTCATTTCTGCGCTGGGTGAAGGCAATTTCGGTCAGCGTATGGAGGGCGAATTCAAAGGTGAATTCCAGCACATTCAACAAAGCGTCAATGCTGCTATGGATGAGCTGGAGCGTGCCATGAATGAAATCAATAGCGTGATGACTCAAATAGCGAACAACAATCTATCTGATCGTATCACTGTAGAACTCAGCGGTGATTTAGACACCCTGAAACAAGCCGTTAATCAGACCGTCATGGAGCTTGGACAAACACTGTCACAAATTGCAGTTAATGCTAATCAAGTGTCTGCTGCTTCCGGAGAAACGTCTAATGCGATAGGCCAAATTTCTGATGGAGCGCAAAACCAATTACATGCGATGTCTCAGGTTGCAACGGCGTTGAATCAGACCGGAGAGGCTGTCAACAGTGTCGCTAGGGATACCGCGCAGGCCAGTAAGGGAGCTCAGGAGTCAGTAGATCTGGTCATGAATGGGAAGGAAAAAGTGTCACGCATGGTTGAGGTCGTGAATGTGATTGCTCAGAACAGCACAAAGATAAATAAAATTACTGAAGTTATTGGTTCGATTGCGAACCAAACGAATATGCTTTCGTTGAATGCTGCCATTGAAGCGGCACGAGCTGGCGAACATGGTGCCGGTTTTGCTGTAGTGGCTGAGGAGGTGCGTAAGCTTGCTGAACATTCAGCAAACTCTGCTCAAGATATTACTGCATTGGTGAGTGACGCAGTGCGTGAAGCGAGTACTGCCGTTGATACTGCAGAAGAGGTTCGGGGAGACATGGAAGCTATTCTGAAATCGTCTGGAGATATTGATGACATGTTACGCCGTGTTGCGACCGCAATGGAACAACAAAGCGCCTCCACCCAGGAAATCAATAGTAACGTAGATTCGATGAAGCGCGTAGCAGAAAATAATGCCTCAGCTTCAGAGGAGATAACAGCTACTGTAATAGAAGTGTCACGTATGGCAGACAGTGTTAGGAGCCAAGTGGATAAATTTCAAATTGAAGAGGAAGAACACAATGTACCCACATTGGATGCATCGGTAGAACGCTACCAAGTACGAACATTAAGCGTACAAAGTTGATACAACTTCGAGCTCATGCAGGAAAGACTCAATGATTAAAAAACTTAGTTGGCCCTAAAAAAACGTATGTATCTGTTTCTGTTGATAACGTGACGTTTTATTGTGGGCTATTCTGACCAGACTTGATGAAATTAACATTCATTTTCTGGTCGGAAATTTCATGCTCAACGGATACAAAGTTTGTAATCAAAATATCAATCGACTGAGCAAAGAAAAAAGCGCTGAAGTGTTTACGCCGATTAGCGGTATATTGCTGGTGACGATAGTCATGCTGAACACGATTCAAAAAATTTAATCGTGACATTAACCCATGCTGAGAACAGTAGGTAAAGCCAATCTTTTCTGAATAAGATCAGGCCTGACCTTAACGTTTCAAGCTTAGTTATGGGACTGGCCTAACAATGCTACTTTGACAGCTAAATTAAGGCTCAACAGTGAATCGTATGTTTCTATGTAGGCTTAGGTCTAAGTTGGCAAAAAGCAGGTATTAGAATTAGACTATAATTAAAATCCTCAATGCTCTCAGGGTGTTGATCTTATGAAAATAATGATTTTGATAGGTTTCGTTTTCTTGTATAGCGCCATGACGCTTTCTTTTTCTTTAGAGGCTCAAGAGCGATTACTTGTGTCTCGAATTGAAAGTGATTTTAATGAAGATTACATGGAAAGACTGTTAACGGAGGCTTATCAACAAATTGGTGTAAAAGTAGACTATATTCAATACCCAGCGAAACGAGCGCTTTATGCCTCAAATCTTGGTGAAACTGACGGTGAAATGGCTCGCATTGAAGGCGTTGATAAAAAGTTTCAGAACCTTCTTATGACCGATGTAACTATTTCTTCTATAGAGATAGTGGTATTTACAAAAAATGAAAAAATTCTCGTAGATGGCTGGCAGAGCCTAAAACCTTACTCAATTGCGATACCAAGAGGCATTCGTGTGATTGAGAATGGAACAGCTGGTATGGAGGTTTCTGCATTCAATACGACAGAAAAAATATTAAAATTGGTCAGTATGGGTAGGTATGATGTCGCCATACTCACGCGTATAGATGGTCTCGGTTATGTTAAAAAACTGAATATAACCAACTTAACAATATTAGAACCTCCTTTAGCCAAGGTGGATCTCTATCATTACTTACATAAGAAACATGAAAATCTTCTCCCTAAAATTAATTCGTCGCTATTACAGCTTAAAGAGAGTGGCAGAATGAAAGTCATTCGAGATCAGTTTCTGACTGAACTAAAGTTAGACTAGTTGATAGCAGCTAGTGACTTATTCATAGCAGCCTATCGACATACTGCTTATTGTTATACTGGCATATTGGTACTTAACCATATTTCTTTATTTAACCCATAGAAAGACAAAACATCATGGAATTGCCCATTCTGTACTAGTTTTTTGGTGCCGCGTGTGTTAATTCACTTGATAGTAAAAAAACACTAAGCAGTATATGTACAGCTTTTAAACCTATTACTTTATTGAAAGTATCTGTCATAAGTGGATTCCACGGAATAATCTATAAAGCATAGATTATTTTGAAATGAATACAGATGAGAGCGATAGGGTGGATGGCTGCAATCACTGATGATGGCCAATACTACTAGAACATAAAGTTTATGTGTTGGTAGCAAAGTTTAGTATTCATTTTTGTCTTCCATTTAAACTAAAACAAGCTAGACTGACCACAATTATTATTAATCTGAGAACAAATTATGAATCCTCACTTTCCGCATTTGTTGGCCCCGTTAGACTTAGGTTTTACGACATTAAAAAATCGCGTCATTATGGGCTCGATGCATACTGGCCTGGAAGATCGTTTTTATCATATCGATAAACTAGCGGCTTATTTTGCTGAACGTGCTCGGGGTGGAGTGGGGCTGATGATTACAGGAGGGTATGCACCGAATCGTCGTGGTGAATTATTACCACTCGGATCGAGAATGGATAACAAAGTGACGGCACTTTTACATCGGCGTGTTACAACGGCTGTTCATCAGGAAGGTGGAAAAATATGCATGCAGTTATTGCATGCCGGTCGGTATGGTTATACGCCTTATAGCGTTTCGGCAACGACAAAGAAATCACCGATCACCCCTTTTAAACCAAGTAAACTGAGTAACCGACAAATTGAAAGCACTTTAAAAGACTATGCCAATGCTGCGAAAATGGCACAACTGGCTAATTATGATGGCATTGAAATCATGGCTTCAGAAGGCTATTTGATTAACCAGTTTTTGTGCGAACGTGTTAACACCCGAAAAGATAAATGGGGTGGCAGTGCAGAGAATAGAATGCGTTTTGCTGTTGAAACGGTAAAGCAAACCCGTAAAGCCGTTGGCGATAAGTTTATTATTGTGTATCGAATGTCATTAATGGATTTAGTTGATGGCGGACAAAGCTGGGAAGAAATTGAAATACTTGCAAAAGCGATTGAAGACGCGGGTGCAAATATTATTAATACCGGTATCGGTTGGCATGAAGCCCGTATTCCGACGATTGTCACCTCCGTTCCGCGCGCTGCATTTTCTTTTGCGACCGCTAAATTGAAGAAAGTGGTGTCTATTCCTGTTTGTGCCAGTAATCGAATTAATACACCAGAAGTGGCTGAAGATATCCTTTCCAGTAATGAAGCTGATATGGTTTCAATGGCGAGACCATTCTTGGCAGATCCTTTCTTTGTTGCAAAAGCAGAAGTAGGAAAGAGTAAAGAAATTAATACCTGCATCGCGTGCAACCAAGCTTGTCTGGATCATACTTTTCAAATGAAGCGTGCCTCTTGTTTAGTTAATCCTCGTGCGTGTCATGAAACAGAACTTCGTTACTTACCGACCATGGATAAAAAACGCATTGCCGTGATTGGATCAGGTCCTGCAGGTATGGCGTCTTCAACCGTTCTGGCCGAACGCGGACATGACGTGACCTTATTCGATGCGGCTGACAAAATTGGAGGCCAGTTTAATATTGCAATGCAGATCCCAGGCAAGAGTGATTTTGCTGAAACGATGCGTTATTTCGGTGTGATGATTGAAAAATATGGCGTTAACGTACGCTTGAATACCAAAGCGACGGCTGCATCTTTGATCGATGAAGGTTTTGATGAGGTGATTATCGCAACAGGAATAACGCCTCGCACGCCGCCTATTTTGGGTGTTGAACACAAAAAAGTGATGGGATACTTGGATGTACTTCGAGATAAAAAACCAGTGGGTAAAAAAGTAGCCATTATTGGTGCAGGCGGAATTGGTTTTGATGTCGGTGAATATTTAGTACATGCACATGCCAAATCTGAAAAAGCCGAGAAACAGCAATGGTATAAAGAGTGGGGGGTTGATACCAATTTAGAGCATCGAGCCGGTTTGGTTGATGCCGAAGTATTACCTGCAGAGAGAGATGTCTACTTACTGCAACGTAAAGAAAGCTCTGTTGGTAAAAATCTTGGAAAAACTTCTGGATGGGTGCATCGAGCAACGTTAAAGCAAAAAAATGTTACGATGATTGCAGGGTGTCAGTACGACCTGATTGACGACCAAGGCTTGCACATTACGGTAAATGGCAAGAAGCGCATTTTAGATGTCGACAACATTATTATGTGTGCCGGACAAGAATCGAACCGAGCATTGGCTGATGAGCTCATTGCCGCGGGTGCTGAAAAGCAAGGCATGAAGATTCATCTGGTGGGCGGTGCAGACTTTGCCTCTGAACTGGATGCTAAACGGGCGATCAATCAGGGCTCACGATTAGCTGCCAGCTTATAATATTTATAAGAGCGCTTTCACGACTCAACTCTCCCTCTGTCATTCCGGTAGTTTTTTAGCCGGAACCCAGCTCTTAATGGCAGTTTAGTCAACGGTTGTCATGAACTCTTTATAAAATGATGTCGTTTACAGGGTATGCTTCGTACTCTGTAAATTTACCGATTGGCTTTAAATTAATCTTTCGTTTTAGAGCTCAACCTAACAGTAAATACTTTATGTTTCCTTATGCTCCTTCTCATGCAAAAACTCAAGCTAGAGTTATAAGCGTGCAATGTGTATGACGCTCGATCTCTTCGCGTCAGAATCTAATGGCTCATGTGTATGTACACAAATCGCAATGCCTGATGCTGATGTCTGCTTGTATTCTTCTATATTTTCAGAGAGCGATGCCGATCTGCTTTTTAGTGCTTTAAAACAAGAAATAATCTGGGAGCAGGAGCAAATTGAAATGTATGGCCGAGTACATAATGTCCCACGGTTAACAGCTTGGTATGGTGATGAATTTAAAACTTATACATATTCAGGAATCACCGCGCATTCACGATCCTGGACAAATAGCTTATTAACAATAAAAGATAGAATTGAATCCATTTCATCACTCAAATTTAATAGTGTTTTACTGAATTTATACCGTTCAGGAAATGACAGTGTTTCTTGGCACAGTGATGACGAACCTGAATTAGGGCGTAATCCCATTATTGCATCCCTTAGCTTAGGACAAACACGTACTTTTCAAATGAAACATAAAACCAAGCCTACTGAAAAGCAAAAAATAGTCTTGAAACATGGCGATTTTTTGTTGATGAAAGGCTGTACACAACATCACTGGCTGCATCAAATACCTAAAAGCAGAACATCGATGCAAGAGAGAATTAATTTAACGTTTCGTGTTGTAGAGTAGAGTTATGTCATGAATTTATGATGGTATCAGCGTAAGTTTGTTTATGTGCGTTTAGGGAGATGATCACATCCAGGTCATTGACCTTAGTTAATTAAGTGACTCAACTTCACATATCATTGATCACGCCACGCAGTTCGAAAAGCACTAAGCAAAGGGTCCAGTAAATACTGAAGTGGGGTGTTTTCTCCCGTCTTAATTAATACTTCAGCGGGCATGCCTGGTTTAATTTTTTCTTTTTGAATCGTTGATAACGATAAATTTGGGATAGATATTCTCGCAATATAAAAACTTTCAAGTGTTTCAGGGTTTTCAAACACATCTGCCGAGACCGAATCTACAAGGCCATTAAACTCTGGGAATTCATTAATTTTATACGCTGAGAGTTTAATGCGAGTTTCTAAGGATCTATATATTTTATCCACGTCCGTTGGTTTAACTCTGGCTTCAATAATCAAATCATCATTTTCAGGTACTAGCTCTAATATAGTATCCCCTGGCTTTATTACTGCTCCTAAAGTGTGAACTTGCAAGCCTACGACTATCCCATCTACGGGGGATCGAATTTCAACTCTATTCAGAATATTCACTGCCGAATCCATACGCTTGCTTAGATCTTTAATATTGACTTTGACAGTGCCTAGTTCCTTCGACGCTGATTCTTGATAAGACTGTTTAATTCGAACTTCTTCGAGTTGTAACTGCTGCTTCTTTGTTTTTAGGCTAGCTGCTTGTGACTCGAGTTGTGCGATATCTCCCTTTAATTCTGCCGATGCGCGCTGTAATTCTAAAAAACGCATTTTATTAGCCATTTTTTGATCTATGAGTGTTTTCCATGAAGCAATTTCATCTTCTAGGTATGTCCGTTCTTCTCGTTTTGCGGAGCTGGTATTAATATTTCCATTGATCTGTTCTTCCAGTTGAATCGACTCATTTTTAAGGATAGCCACTTGGTTTTGAATGCTTGAATAAATGATATTAAAATTATTCAAAGCACTTTCTTTTTGTTTAAAAAGCCATGTTCCTACAGGTGCATTTAAGCTTTCTTCAGGGAAGATCGGCATTTTTCTGGCATCTCGCTGAGCAATAAGTACTGCCTCCTGAATCATCAGCTCCTGACGTTGCGCTTTCAAACGCTTCAAAGTGGTATTCGCAAATGTATCGTCTAGAGATAAAAGCAGCTGTCCAGTACTTACTAAATCTCCCTCCTTAACTAAAATAGATTCTACAATACCGCCTTCTAAGTGTTGAATCTGTTTAGTGTTTGTATGAACATTTACTTTTCCGAGTGCGACAACCGCACTATCTAATGGTGTGGTAGCAGCCCAGGTTAAGCTGCCAATTAGCCCAAAAATAACGGTAAACAAGCCCACGAATTTTAATTTTGATAAATTATGTCGTGCTGGTGGTGCTAATAGAATTTGCATATCACGACTCCATTGGTTTTATCTGGGGAATTGTTATTTTCGTTGCAGGTTTTTGTTGCCGTTTCACCGCTTGTGGTTTTAAAGCATCTAATACGTCTTTGGTTGGGCCAAACATTTCGAGCTGACCAGCTTTGATAAAGGCGACTTTGTCGAGTTTTAGAAAAAGCTCGTATTGATGAGCGATTAATATAACCGTTGTTCGACTCGCTTTTAAGCGAATAAGGGCTGATGACAATGCGATTAAACCATCGTTATCTAAATTCGAAGTAGGTTCATCTAATACTACAATTTTTGGTGAGCCATACAGGGCCCTTGCTAAACCGATTCGTTGTCTTTGGCCACCTGACAGATTCTCGCCACTAGGGCCTACAACCGTTTCGTAGCCGCTAGGTAATGATAGTATCAAGTCATGTGCGCTTGCTCTTTTTGCTGCACCAATAACGGCTTCGTCGCCATCCATTCTGAAACGTGCAATATTCTCAGCAACCGTGCCGTCAAATAATTCGACATCTTGTGGCAGATAGCCAATGTGTTTTGAAAACTGATCTCGTACTTCTGGAATCATTTCTGCATTGTCTATTCTTACAGTGCCACTAATAGGCGAGAGAATCCCTAAAGCCAATTTTGCAAAAGAGCTTTTCCCTGAACCACTTGGGCCTGTGACCCCAATTGTTTCCCCCGGCTGTATTGAAATAGATAAGTTTTTGATGATCGAACGTCGAGGGGGTTCTAGGTTTGGGCTTAAAGCGACTACATTTTGCATTGAAATATAACCCTTGATCTCTGGCAATTGCGTCGCTTGGCCGGGCGCTTGATATTGATCCATAAAGCACACTAGTGATGCATAGCTTTGTTTTGCTTTTGATAAACTGCGCCAACCCTGAATGGATGCTTCAATTGGGGCGAGGGCTCTGGCTATAATAATTGATGCGGCAATCATCACACCCGCAGTGCTTAAATCTTGAATAGTGAGATAAGCCCCCATTCCCAGCACTGCAACCTGAATCATTTGTCGAACTGATTTTGCGATAGCCCCAATTAAAGAGTTTCTGTCAGCCGCTATTTGGCCATAGCCTAAGCCTGCATCCTGTAATTGAGTCCATTTTTGAGACAAAACTGACAGCATCCCCATACCTAGAATCGCATCTTTATTACGACTACTATGTTCAACAAAGCGGGAGGCTGAACCAAAACTCTGGTTTGATTTGTCTGAGCTATTTCGGGTTGTTTTATCATTTATCAATGCGAGGATGAATAAAGTGACGGCACCTATGAGTCCAATATGACCTAACATAGGGTGTAAAAAGTATACGATAGCCAAATAAAAGGGCATCCATGGCGCATCAAATAAGGCCAGAATAAAAGGCGCATTAATAAATGAGCGTACCGTGTTTAAATCATAAATTGGGCTGCCAGATGTACCGCGCGCCATTCTTTCAGAAAATGCTTGCTGGCCTAGGTCAAGGTTAAATTGAACGGCAATTCTGTTCAGCATCCAGCTACGTACAGTTTCCATTATACCCAATAGTATTAATGCAAATGCAGCCACTATAATTAGTGCTACAAGCGTGGAGCCACTGCGAGACATTAACACTCGGTCATAGACTTGCAGCATAAATAATGGGGAGGTCAAAAGTAACAGGTTCACCACAAAACTAAATCCCAATACGAAATACATCGCGCGTTTGGCTTTAGCTACTGCAGCTTGAACAATATTGCTGTTCAAGTTAGTGCTCATTATTTTTTCCAATAACAGACATAAAAGTACCTTTACTTATTCATATTTTTTTTGGATAAGTAAAGGTAAGATTCATTAATCGGCCCAATATGAAAATATGAGTTATTCAAATCTTCATATTGGGTATTAGGTATTAGCTACCCATGTAATCGCCTTGAACTGTGACAGTATAAGTGGCTACGTCTGTACCACCATTTCCATCATCAACAGTATAATCAATAGATGTATCTACAGTCTGGCCATCCGGGACGGCTTCAAAATCTGTTGACGCATCAAGGTGTACCGTTCCGTCAGCACTTATGGTGAACACACCGCCATTACTACCGGTCACTGTCACACTGCCGTCGACTAAGGCTTGGCCATCGACTGAAGTAATGCTCATGGCATCACTTTCTGCATCAGTATCATTAGACAGTAGTCGAGTATCGTAATAAGCATTGTAGTAGATCGTGCTTTGACCCTCGAAACCGGCATTCACGGTACGCGCGTCATTTACTGCGTTTGGTGCATCATTGATACCTGTTACCGTAACGTCCACCGTACTGGTAGCATTTTCACCGTTATACCCTTCGATGGTATAAGCCACAGAGGTCGTTGCAGTTTCGCCATCAGCCAGATAGTCAAAGTCTGTCCCTTGCTCAAAGGTCGTGCTGCCATCGGCATTGATCGTAAACGAGCCACCATTAGTCCCTGAAACAGCCGCCCCCAGATTCAAGGCATCACCTTCAACCGCAGACACGGTTTTATCGCCATCAAAGGCCGTATCGTTATCCAAGACGTTTAAGGCTACTGAGGCATTTTCAGCAGCAGACACGGCGTCCGCATTGGCTTTGACTGCATCGTTCATGCCGTTAACGGTGATGGTGTATGTCGCTGTCGATGACGCGCCATTGGCGTCCGTTACGGTATAGGTAATCGCAGTATCCAGTGTTTCACCCACGGCTAAAGTTTCAAAACCCGTTGAGGTATCCAGATGGACCGACCCGTCAGCACTGAT
>Ga0105348_1000591_pt1 | contig 27032 bp, 21 predicted proteins | sample EN8Hudsemesocosm_2_FD_83504 | JGI IMG/M metagenome (GOLD analysis project Ga0105348, IMG submission 83504) | Methane-oxidizing microbial communities from mesocosms in the Hudson Canyon - EN8C Hudson Canyon | ecosystem: Environmental > Aquatic > Marine > Cold seeps | place: Hudson Canyon... | reverse complement strand
TTGCAATGCGGCTGGGTTTCTTGGGTTTGCTGGGGAGTGGCGTGAAAATAGCGGTTCGTGCGCCAGAGGTGAGCGACTCATAAATCATAGACATGCTGTCGGCCGTCACCCATGTGATGGCGCTCTGTTTCAGCGTTTCATTCAACTGACCAAAGGTGTTTTTTTGGTGCTGGTGGATAATCAGGTTACTGATGCTCAGGGCTTTTAATTTCTGGTTGAAACTCGCTGGTGTCCGCGGCGAATTACTTAAGTGCCATGTTTGCGTTTTATCGTACTGACAAAGGGCCGCTATTTCCCTAAGTAGTCTTTGTTGGTCAAATATAAAGTGTTTTGATGGGCCGCCAATGAGTATCAAGTGTTTGTGGCGTTTATTTTTTTTTAAGTCTTTTTGTGATGGGGGACTGATTTTATTAATCGTACCATTGGTATTAAGTATGCGCTTACTTTCGGTTAGACCGTCATGTTTTGGACAAATAATAGCATTGAACCAGCTAAGTGGCAGGCTAGGTTTCATGAGCAAAGTGCTAAAAGCCTTAAATTGTTTGGCTGCAAGCAGTACGGCTTTATGTGTTTTGTGGCCTGCGCCGATGACGATGTCTGGCTTGGTAAGATTGACTAGGGGGGGGGATGCGCCAGCTACCGGCCTTGGCTTTATTTTAGAAGGCTGAGTAGTAGATGTTTTTAGGGAAGATAAGTTAATAGGGCTTCGTTTGAGTAAAAATGCGCTTAAAGAAAATTGCCTTTCACTCGCGGCTATCCATGTTTCGTGCACTTTATGATGCGCGCTTAATCTGTCCGCCAAGCCTTGTAGCTGAGTAAGGTGTCCAGGTCTGCCGTCATGGATATACCAGATGGATAATGTTCGAGGTGGATGTTGTGTCATTTTAGTTAGGAAAGTGATCCGTTTTTAGCCATTGCGTAGTTTTCGTTTGTCATATTGTATGGTCTGCGCTTGTCATATTCGATTATACTGCGTTATCCATTTCTTAATTCTTATCGATAAATAATTATTATGTTTCGCTTAGTTTACACAATTCTATTTGCTCTATGTATGCCTTTTGTTTTTCTTAAGCTTTTATGGCGGGGTTTTAAGGCAAGTGAATATAGGCCGCGCAGACTTGAACGCTTCGGCATATTTAAGGCGCCAAAATTAAATCGAACTATTTGGGTGCATGCTGTTTCCGTGGGTGAGGTTTTAGCGGCCGAGCCTGTTATTCGTGAAATTCAAAAGCGTTATCCCGAGCGGGATATTGTTATCACGAGTATGACGCCGACTAGTTCTGAGCAAATACGCAAGCGCTTTGGGGATCAGGTATTTCATGTTTATGCGCCGTATGATTTGCCGCTTATAGTGAATGCTTTTTTACGTCGAGTTCGCCCTGAGTTCCTGATTATTATGGAGACAGAATTATGGCCAAATATGATTCATCTGGCATCGAAGCGGCACTGCCCGGTTGTGATCGCTAATGCCCGCTTATCGGAGCGCTCAGCCCGAGGCTATCGTCGCTTGAAACCTGCAGTTGGCTGGATGTTGAATGAGCTTTCCTTAGTCTTATGTCAATATAAAAATGATGCTGAGCGTTTTGACTCACTGGATATCGCCAAGGATAAAATACATGTGACTGGCAGTGTCAAATATGATGTGGATATCGATGATTCGCATGAAATTAAAGGGAAAAAACTCGCCTCTCAATTGAATCCGCAACAGCCGGTTTGGATAGCGGCAAGCACGCATGAAGGTGAGGATGAAAAAATACTATCGGTGCATAAACGCCTGCGAGAACATTTTTCAGATGCTGTTTTAATTCTAGTGCCACGGCACCCCGAGCGCTTCGACAGTGCTTTTCAGCAAGCCGCTTTAGTTGGTTTTCAGGCTTATCGTCGTACACTGGCGGTCAGTATGCCAGCAGATAGTGAGGTTTTTGTGGTAGATACCATGGGGGAGTTGTTGGCGTTTTACGCCGCTTCGGATATAGCCTTCATAGGGGGCTCGTTAGTTGAGGTTGGCGGGCATAACCCGATTGAACCAGGCGCTCTGGGCTTACCTATCTTAGCCGGCGCTCACATGTTTAACTTTGAAGCAATATCACAGCAATTAGTGAGTGCGGGGGGGATGGACATTGTTCAGGATGAAGATGAGTTGTTGCAGGCTTTGATACAGCTTATTTCAAATCCTGAAGATGCGAAACGCAAAGGGCAAAAAGCTTTAGCTGAAGTGGAAGCGAGTAAAGGGGCCGTCATTCGAGTGGTTGACGCGCTTGCCCCTTTGATAGAAAAAATAAACTAGGTACTACTCTGAAGGCACTAACCAGTTATTGATTTCTTGAAGATCATTTACGTTCAAGGTGCCCGCTGAGCGCCTGATGCGCAAGTTACTTTCAACAAAATCAAAACGCGCATTCGCATAATCTTTCAGCGCTGTAAAATAGCTGCGTTCAGCGTCAAGTACCTCGACAATGTTTCGCGTGCCGACTTTATAACCTTCACGTGTTGCTTCTAAAGCGCTTTCTCTGGAAACAATATTCTGCTGTAGAGATTCAACGGTTTGGACATTAGTTTTGATATTAATATATTCGGTTCTTGCTTCAATGCGTGCTTGACGTTGCGCGGAAGTAAGCTGATGTTTGGCTTGTTCAATTAGGAAGCGGGTTTGACGAACGCCTGCTTGAGTGGCGCCGCCAGAATACAGCGGAATGTTTAAGTTTAAAGATATCGCACTTTCCTCAGGCGCATCATTTCGAGCATGGGAGTTAGTGAGTTTGCTGGTGTTATAACTGGCACGCAAATCAAGTGTGGGTAAGTGCTGTGCCCGATTGACTTGAAGTTGTGCTTCTAGTGTTTTGAGGTTGTAATCAGCAATTTTGATATCAAGATTATGATTAAAGGCAGATTCTACCCATTGCTCAGCCGAGGTTTTGTCATCGACGGCCACAGGGAAAGAGGCTTTTAAAGTATGCAATTCTGACGTGAATTGCCCCGTTATGCGCGACAAGGTTTCCACCGCAATGGTTAAATTACCTTCCGAGCGAATGCGGCTAGTTTGTGACGAATCATAAGAGGCCTTGGCTTCGTGAACATCTGTGATAGCAATTAAACCGACATCAAATTGTTCTTTCGCTTGCTCATATTGGCGCTTTACTGCTGCTTCTTGAGACTGGTCTGATCTTAGGTTTTCTTGCCCTCTTAAAACGTCAAAATAGGCGCTGGCGACATTCAGGATTAAATTCTGTTGCGCAGACAAATATACGGCCTGAGCGCGTAAGGTGTTTTGTTCTGACGACGATACATCATGCCATGATGATAAGTTGAATAAAGGTTGTGTTAAGGACAGCGCGTAATTAAGCGTCTTATAGCTATCATCTCTGTTTAAGTCGCTATTTGAATTAGTTCGGCCAGCACTGACGTCTGCATTTAGAGAAGGCAGTAAACCTGCAAAAGCTAAACTCTCGCCTTGCTGTTCTGCCAAGTAGGCAGATTGTGCGGCAAAAATATCGGCATCATAATTTTCTGCATGTTGATATAGCGATAATAAGTCTGCGCTGTCAGCAAAAACGGGGGTAATAAATATAGATAAAATGCTCGAAATAACAAACTTTGGCGTACGCTTCATATCTGCCTCATAAGGGTTAGGGAAGGTCATGCATTATATTAGTTGGCTATTATGGACAATATGTAGCCATAACTCTAGACTCGCATTGCCTTATCCTTGGATTATATGAATGTTAGTTTTGTTTTCATAGGGGCTGGTGATTGGCTACTCGAAGCAGGCACTGTACAGGAATGAGGCTTATTTTAGGCGAAATAGAGGGCTGTATGAGCGAAATTAAACAACAATTTGGGCATGATGATTTTGAGCTAATCGAGCGTGAATCCTGCTATCAGGGCTTTTTTAAACTTCAGCGTTTTCACTTTAGACATCGTCGTTTTGATGGTTCTTGGAGTCGTGAGGTTACACGTGAAATATTTGTGCGCGGCAATGCGACTTGTGTACTGCCTTATGACCCGGTGGAAGGCTGTGTTGTTTTATTGGAACAATTCAGGGTGGCATCGATACTTGAAACTCAGTCACCATGGTTGATTGAGTTAATTGCCGGGATCAATGAGGAGGGCGAGCAGCCTGAAGAGGTTGCGCGTAGAGAGTCTAAAGAGGAAGCGGACCTAGAGCTTGGAGAGATGAGGAAAATTTGTGAATATCTTGTTTCGCCAGGTGGCACGACTGAGAAAGTAGCGTTATTCTGCGCTCGAGTGAATTGTAAGGGTGTGGGTGGTGTCTTTGGTCTTGAAGCAGAAGACGAAGACATCAAGGTGCATGTGGTCAAGCTTGAAGAGGCGCTTGAAATGGTGAGTAACGGGCTCATTAACAACGCTGCAGCGATTATTGCGCTTCAGTGGTTAGCGTTGAATAAGGAGTCAATCAACACTGAATGGCTTTAGAGTAGTATAATCAGATTACTAACTTTAAAATTTGTGAGCTATGCGAAATAGATATATACCAGACTTGGTACATTTGGGTGCTTTGTATGAAGGCAACTATAGCCGGTTAATGAAGTTGATCCGGATTATGGGAGATCAGGATCAAATGGCGTTTAGCCTACATAATGGGTCGCGTTACGTCGGCAAAGTCACGATGTTGTTGCTTGAGTCCTGTAAGTACACCGATACCTTTTTGTTGGAGCAAACCGCTGCTGCCGGAAAATGGGTGAATAACCCGAAGTTACGCGTACGCTTGTATCATGATGCCGTGGTTGCGGAAGTTGTTGGGCGCCATGGTCGGCAGGCTGTGAAAGGTGTAAATGAGTATCCGAATAAAAAAATGCACCTGCCTGATGAAAAGAATCAACTCAATGCTTTCTTAGCCGAATGGCTAGATTTCTGTATTTCTTACGGATGTTGCGACGAGAGTCCGTTTCTACAGCGAAAAATGTGAATTTTTACCAGAAAGAACCCGCTTTGAGGCGATAGTATTCAGGTAAGAGGGGTTTGTATGGCGCTGTTTAGTTTTAAGTAGGTGAGTCGAACCCCAAAAAATAACTATGTAATACTTCCCAAATCTAAATTATTAGCTAGTTTTATAGGGACAGTTAATTTTTATGTTTATAAAAATGTCGAAAGAGCATTCATTTTGGGTTGTTTAACATAGAGTTGATCCTGAATAGGTCAATCCCCAGGACGGGGACCTGCAACAGGTCTTGATGCAGGCGAACACAGAAACAGGGAATGTAAAATTTTAGAGCCGAGCAAGTAATGCTGAATGATTCAAGCGCAGGGGGCGCGATTATAAACCTCCTACAAATTACCGATTGTCATTTGACAAAAGATCCTGGTGGAGACCTTCTTGGTGTAAAAACACGAGAAAGTCTTGATGCTGTATTAAGCTTGATCAAGCAGAATTTATCTGAGCACACTCACGACTATCCTGATCATATTCTGGCGACGGGTGATTTGGCGCAAGATGCATCACCGGAAGCCTATCTGCATTTTAAAGAAAGAATGCAAGAGTTTGATTGCCCTTCAAGCTGGTTTGCCGGTAATCATGATGACCCCACTGTCATGAGTAAGGTCATTAATTCCGGTAATGAGTTAGATCCGCTTATACGTAAAGGTGCTTGGCAGATTATTTTGTTGGACTCTTCTGTGAGGGGGGAGGTTCATGGTTGTATCGAACAGCAAGATCTTGACAAACTGGATGCGGCTTTAAGTGAGCGTCCGGACTTGCACTCTCTCGTTTGTTTACACCATCACCCTGTTAATATCGGCTCTGAATGGCTGGATAATATTGGGGTGCATAACAGTGCTGCATTATTTGAAATTTTAGATAAACATGAAAATGTGCGAGCACTGCTGTGGGGGCACATTCATCAGGAAGTTAATGAGGAGCGTAAAGGCGTCAAGCTATATGCTACGCCTTCAACCTGTATTCAGTTTCTGCCAAAGTCAAAAGGCTTTGCTGTTGAATCGATTGCACCGGGCTATCGTTGGATGAGGCTCTTTCCTGATGGCCGAATTAAAACCGCTGTTGTACGGGCAGAAAATTATGCGTTTGACTTAGATTTACAGAGCGCTGGTTATTGAAGACCGTAATCTATTTGCATGGATTTAATAGCTCTCCCCATTCTAATAAAGCCAAGCTCATGCGTGAGTATTATCAGGTCCATTCTGGCTCTAAAGGCGGCACAGATATTGCGGCAGCTAACGACGCCTTTAACATTGAAATACCTTGTTTAGCTATTGCGCCACAAGATGTGGTTGCTCAAATTGGTGAACTAATTGAAGCAATAGGTATTTCCAATATAGCGGGTTTTGTCGGCAGTTCTTTAGGGGCTTTTTATAGCCTCTATTTTCAGCAGCGGTACCCACTGTCACCTACATCCTTTTTGAAGGCAGTTCTAATTAATCCTGCAGTCAGGCCTTTTGAGCTACTTCAGGATTATTTGGGGCTGAATCATAACCCTTATACGGGTGTATCTTATGTTGTTAAGCGTTCTCATATGAGTGATCTGAAAGCTTTGTCTGTGCCTTCAGTTGCCAATGCTGAGAATACCCTGCTGCTCACTCAAACTGGCGATGAAGTGCTTGATTTCCAACAAGCGGTTTCCTATCTGAATGGGGCCAAGGTATGGGTTCAGTATGGTGGGAATCATGGTTTTGTGGGCTTTAAAAGCGTATTACCGGTTATATATCCCTTCCTTAAAGCTGAATAATATTCATATTTTTGTCATTCTTCTTGTCTGTGTGAAAATAATTGGTGGTTTTTTCCCCAATCTATCAGGTAAAATGCGCGCATTAATTCTGAACGTTTCTTTTTCTAGCCATTTGAGGCTTTGAAGCGTTACTTTTTTGTATAACTCTGGAGAAAACACTTGGGTTCAAAAACCTCACTGCATGACGCACATCAGAGCATGGGCGCCAAAATCGTTGATTTTGGTGGTTGGGATATGCCTTTACATTATGGCTCTCAAATTGAAGAACATCATCTTGTGCGTAAGGCCTCGGGTATGTTTGATGTATCTCACATGACTATTGTGGATGTGCAAGGTAGTCAGTCCAGAGAATACTTACGGCACTTGCTGGCCAATGATGTTGATAAACTTAAAGCGACAGGTAAAGCCTTATACAGCGGTATGCTGGATGAGCAAGGTGGTGTAATTGATGATCTGATTGTTTATCGTATGCCAGAAGATTACCGTGTGGTTGTAAATTGTGGTACACGAGAAAAAGACTTGGCCTGGATGAATAAACAGGCAGAGGGTTTTGCCGTTGAGTTAAAGGAACGTGACGACTTAGCTATGGTGGCGATACAAGGCCCTGAAGCGATCGCTAAAATCCAAGGGGTGAAAAGTAAACAACGCTCATTGATTGATAGCTTGTCTGTTTTCCAGGGGCTGGAGTCTGAGGGTTGGATGTTTTGTCGAACTGGTTATACCGGTGAAGATGGTTTGGAAGTCATGGTGCCTAATGATGAGGTAGTCGATTTTTGGCAGGCTTTAGCTTCAGAAGGTGTTAACCCTTGTGGTTTAGGTGCAAGGGATACCTTGAGGCTCGAAGCAGGTATGAACCTTTATGGCTCCGATATGGATGAGTCAGTGACCCCTTTACAATCCAATATGGCCTGGACGGTATCACTAACGGATGACAGAAATTTCATTGGTAAGGCCGCTCTCGTTGAGCAAAAGCAAATAGGTGTGCCGAATAAGTTAGTTGGTCTAGTGCTAGAGCAACGTGGCGTACTGCGTGGCCATCAGCGTGTGGTGGTATCGGAAGGTGGCGAACAACAAGGTGAGGGCGAAATTACGAGTGGCACATTTTCACCTACTTTAGGTTATTCTGTCGCTTTAGCGCGAGTACCTCAGAATACGGGCGATACATGCCGTGTCGAAATGCGTGGAAAGTTAGTTGAAGTTAAAGTGGTCAAGCCGCCATTTGTTCGTAATGGCCAGAGAGTTTATAAATAGTTTAAATATAAGTCGTTTACAAACGAATTTATATTGAAAATATCTTTATTGAATTTAGTTAAGTTTAAAGTTTGAGGAAAGCAAAGCATGAGTATAATCCCTGGAGAATTGAAATACCTATCAAGCCATGAATGGGTTCGCCTAGAAGAAGATGGCGAAACTGTCACCGTTGGTATCACAGATCACGCTCAAGACTTATTGGGGGATGTTGTTTTTGTTGAACTGCCTGAAGTTGATACTGTTATAGCTGCAGGTGAAGAAGCGGGCGTCGTTGAGTCGGTTAAGGCTGCTTCAGATATTTTTGCCCCCGTTGGTGGTAAAGTTATTGAAATAAATGAATCACTTGAAGAATCGCCAGAATTTGTTAACAGCGATCCTTATGACGATGGTTGGTTCTTTAAATTAAAAGTTTCAGATGCTGATGAGCTATCTGGCCTGTTGAGTGCTGAAGATTATACTGAAGTGTGTGAGTCTGAAGAGCATTAATTACTCGCCTCAATTGTTAGTTTTATAGCTACTTTGATTTTCAAGACCTTTGTTCCTCCTGGTTTTTTGTACAATTTAAGTGTACGAAAATAGGCGTTCAAAGGTTTTATTATTTTCTAAACGTATATTTTTCTGCTTGGTTTAAGCTTTCTTGCTAAATTATTTTCGAGGAAGTAAACGTCCTGAAATGTACGTCCTAAAGAGGGTTAAACATGCCTTTTATTCCGCATACGGAACAAGATATTCAAAAAATGCTGAGTGTAATTGGTGCTCAGTCTATTGATGACTTATTTGATGAAATACCAGCCCACCTTCGCGCTAAACCCTTAAATGCCGTGCCTGATGGTTTAGGTGAAATGGACATGATGCGCCTATTAGGTGATCGTGCTCAGCAGGATGAAGGGGCTTTATGCTTTATTGGTGCGGGCGCATATGAACATCATATTCCTGCTGCTGTTTGGGATGTGGCTACCCGTGGTGAATTTCTGACAGCTTATACTCCCTACCAGGCTGAGGCGAGTCAAGGGACGCTTCAGTTAGTGTATGAATATCAAAGCATGATGTGTCAGCTAACGGGCTTGGATGTATCGAACGCTTCTCTTTATGATGGCGCTTCCGGTCTTGCTGAAGCTGTTTTAATGGCAGTACGGGCAAACCGGAAATCAAAAAGTAAAAAGATATTAATTGCAGGCAGTGTTCACCCTCTATATCAGAAAGTGGTCACCGATATTGTTGGAAACCAGGGCATTGAGCTTGATGTGCTGCCAATAGATGGTCAAACGCTTTGTCTGGATCATGCGGCGCTGAATAGTTTTGAAGGGCAGGATTATGCTGCTTTGGTGATTCCGCAACCCAATTTCTTGGGCTCCCTTGAGGATGTCAATGCACTTACAAACTGGGGGCAGAATAATGGCATGCTGGTCATTGCTGTGGTGAATCCGACAGCGTTAGCATTGCTTTCACCGCCTGGTGAATGGGGTGATAATGGTGCAGATATCGCCGTCGGTGAGGGGCAGCCCATGGGTTTGCCTTTAGCATCTGGTGGCCCTTATTTCGGCTTCATCTGCTGTAAGCAAAAACTGGTAAGACAAATGCCAGGACGTATCATTGGTCGGACTGTCGATTTAGAAGGGAAAGAAGGTTTTACCCTTACTTTGCAGGCACGAGAGCAGCATATTCGTCGTTCAAAAGCGACATCAAATATATGTACCAATCAGGGTTTGGCGGTGACCGCCGCGACGATATATATGACCTTACTGGGTTATGAGGGGCTATCCAGAGTTGCAAAAGCAAGCCATCAAAATGCATCTTTACTGGCAGATAAGTTAAAGACTCTAGAGGGTGTGAATGTGCGGACCAAAGGCGCATTTTTCCATGAGTTTGTCCTCGAAATTGAGAGTGATAAAGGTTTAAGTGTTCAGGCTGTGCTCGAGAGCATGGCGGAGCAAGGTGTGTTGGGTGGCTTTGATATATCGCCTTACTATGACGATTTAAAACACTGCTTTTTAGTGTGTGTGACTGAAGTGAAGTCTGAGTCTGATCTTGATTTATTTAAAGCGTCTCTTGCGCGAGCTTTGGAAGGAGTGGCCTAATGTTGATTTTTGAAAATGGAAGTAAAGGTCGGTATGCAACAGCGCAAGCGCCTAAGCGTAATGATGCTATAAATGATATTCCTGAGGGTCTGCTTAGAAAGAACGCGCCGTGTTTACCTGAGGTATCCGAGTTACAGGCAGTCAGGCACTTTACGAACTTGTCGCGTAAGAACTTTTCTATTGATACCCAGTTTTACCCTTTGGGATCTTGTACGATGAAGTACAACCCAAAAGGCGCGCAGAAAGCTGCAATGCTACCGGGTTTCGCCGCACGCCATCCTCTGGCACCCGAGTCGCATAGTCAGGGTTATCTGGCTTGTGTTTACGATTTGCAGGAAATATTGAAAGAAGTGACGGGCATGTCGGGTGTATCTCTTACGCCTATGGCAGGGGCTCAAGGTGAGTTTGCCGGCGTCGCGATGATTAAAGCCTATCATGAGGGGCGAAAAGACTTTGCTCGTACTGAAATAATTGTACCTGAAGCTGCGCATGGTACTAACCCTGCCACAGCAGTTATGTGCGGTTATAAAGTGAAAGAAATTCCTGTTAAAGCAGATGGTGATGTTGATTTAGAAGCTTTAAAAGAAGCTGTTGGCCCTCAGACCGCTGGCATTATGATGACTAACCCGTCAACGTGTGGTGTGTTTGAAAGGCAAGTCGAAGCAATTGCCAAGACTGTGCATGATGCGGGTGGTTTGCTTTATTATGATGGTGCGAATTTGAATGCCATACTGGGTAAGGTTCGTCCAGGTGATATGGGCTTTGATGTGTTGCATATGAATTTGCATAAAACCTTCGCTACACCGCACGGCGGTGGTGGTCCTGGTTCTGGTCCTGTGGCGGTTGGTGAGCGCCTACTACCCTATTTGCCTACGCCTATTGCGGGCTGTGAGTTGCAAGACTCAGGTGTAAAGCGCTATCACTGGGTTGATGAGGTGGGTTTACCCGATAGCATTGGCCGTTTAAGTACTTTTATGGGCAATGCCGGCATTATTCTGCGAGCTTATATTTATGCCGTCATGCTGGGTAAAGATGGTTTGCATCGTGTCGGCGAATTTTCAACTCTGAATGCTAATTATATGGCTAAGTTAATGTCCGATGCCGGTTTTGAGTTGGCATATAAAGATCGCCGTGCGACCCATGAGTTTATTATTACCCTGAGTCAGCAAGCTAAAACCTTAGGTGTCAGTGCGATGGATTTCGCCAAGCGTTTACTGGATTATGGTTATCATGCGCCCACAACCTATTTTCCGTTATTGGTGCCAGAATGTTTCTTGATTGAACCGACAGAAACGGAGTCAATAGATGAGTTGGAAGGTTTCGTTGAGGCCATGATCGCGATACAGAAAGAAGCGGAGAATTCTCCTGATACCGTAAGAGGTGCGCCCTTTACTCAACCTGTTCGACGCTTGGATGATGTGAAGGCGGCAAGAGAGTTGGACGTCGCTTACGCTTCGGAATAGTCCGGATATGTAAGTGTATTGCCGTGATTAGTGTTTATTAACCTGCTACTTGTTAATAAACACTAATGCCCATATCGGTGAATGCTTTTTTCAGGTCATCGATGTCATAATTTGTTAAGCCAAGATGTTCAAGAATATCTTTTTGGCTATTATCCCACTCAACATCAGTTTCTTGTTCTCCGAGTACTTTATAGTTTCCGCAAATATGCTCGGCTACCTTGAGGATGGCGAGTAGTGTTTTCTGTAGCTGGTTTCGACCATCTTTTACGCTAAATATTGCATTGGTATTGTGGTGTTCAGCAATGACTTGGCAGATATGGTCTGGCAGGTTCCAGGATTTACTGGTGTAGTAGCCCACTACGCAGTGATTGGTATTAAACTTTTCATTTTCTATGTCGATGACTCTTTCATAGCTGCCCGAATAGGCGCTTTCCATCACTTTTTGATAATCCTTGAATTTTTTCATCATCAATGGAATGCCGGTGTTATGGAATAAGCCGAGAGAATAGGCTTCGTCCGGCGAAGGGAATCCGACTTTCTTGGCGACAGTTGCGCAGACCATCGCTATATCATTCGCAGTGTCCCAGAATTTAGTTAATTCAACTATATTTTCGTCAGACATTTCACCTTTAATTGCCAAACCATTCAAAATATTAATAACGGTATTAATGCCTAATAAAGACACTGCTTGTTCAATAGAGGTGATTTTGTTTGCGAGGTCATAAAAGGGGGAGTTCACAAATTTCAGCATGGTGCCGGATAAGCCGACATCTTTTGAAATCAAGGTTGCAATGCGGTTAATGTCTGGCTCAGGAAGTATTTGCTCCATTTGTAAATCCACCAAAATCTGGGGTTGGGGAGGTACATGGATACCGTGCAAGATTTTAGCAACTTGCGCTTCGGTGAGGGTGTTAGGCATTACGCGAGAACTCCTAAATTTTTAAAAAATATCTCAATCTAGTAATTGTAGGAGTAAATGAAAAATAAGCTATTAGCTTTTTGTTAAAAATACGCACGCTAGGCTTTCTCTTGGTATACTGCGCTCCTTAAATATGAGGGGTAGCAAATGAGTATAAGTGTACTGCAATTGAACAAAGGTGCTGAGAAGCGACTAAAGCAAGGTCATTTATGGATTTATAGTAACGAGATTGATGTAAAAACCAATCCTCTCCAGTCGTTTACCCCAGGGGAGCAAGTTTGCGTAAAAAGCCATTCTGGTCGTGAAATGGGTACGGCATTTATGTCTCCGTCATCTTTAATTGCAGGGCGTCTTATTAGTCGAGATCCAAAACAGCTTATGGATCAGTCATTATTGACTCATCGATTCAAAATCGCGCTATCACTACGAGAGTTGGCTTTTACTAAGCCTTATTATCGATTTGTTTTTGGCGATAGTGATATGCTACCTGGCTTGGTTGTAGACCGCTTTGGTGACGTCTTGGTTGTGCAGATATCAAGTGCCGGCATGGAGTGTCTGAAAACTGAAATTACGGCTGCTTTAGATAAGGTTTGTCATCCTAAAACAATCTTGTTTAAAAATAATGGCAAAATGCGTGCACCCGAAAATTTGGAGTCTTATGTTCAGGTTGAATTGGGCGAGGCAATTGAAGAGGCTGAATTGGAAGAAAATGGCGTGCGCTTCATTGCGCCTATTGTTGCAGGCCAGAAAACCGGTTGGTTCTATGACCATCGTATGAATCGGGCACGTTTGAAAGACTACGTTAAAGGTAAGCGGGTTTTAGACTTATATAGTTATGTCGGTGGCTGGGGCATTCAGGCTGCTGCATTTGGTGCTGAGTCTGTTACCTGTGTTGATAGTTCTTCGTTGGCGCTGGATTATGTGGCAAAAAATGCAGTATTAAATGCTGTTGAAGACAAAGTCACCAGTATCGAAGGTGATGTATTGGATGTTTGTCGACAGCTTAAGGCTGAAGGTGCAAAGTTTGATGTCGTGATTGTTGATCCGCCTGCGTTTATCCCTCGACGAAAAGATCAGAGGGCGGGTGAGTTGGCATATCAAAGGCTAAACCAACTGGCTATGCGCTTGTTGGATAAGGATGGTTTACTGGTTTCTGGTTCATGTTCAATGCACTTGTCTCGCCCTGCTTTAATGAAAGCAATTAGTCTGGGTGGACAAACTTTGGAAAAGCGTTTGCAGGTTATAGAGCAAGGTGGCCAAGGGCCAGATCATCCGATTGTGCCTATTATTCCAGAAACAGATTATCTAAAGGCGGTCTTTGTTAGGGTTTTGCCTGCTTAATTGATGACCAATTCAGATCTGATAGAAGCAAAAGTTTAAACATGCCCGGTGGTAAGCATGAGCTTTTAAAGCAGTTCTATCAGAATCTCGAGTTGTTGCTTTCTTAATTCGAGCGAATTCGCACTCGTGTGCTGAATTCTCTCACTGTCTTTAGTCAGGCTCTTCTCTAGTTTTATTAATTCTTTTTGCTCGTCTTTAGTCGAGTCTTTCAAAAGTTTTTCAATACTGCGTTTATGTTTACTGGTTAAGGTAACTTGGTAAAAACTATCCTCGCCCAGCCATGCCCCGCTTAGCTTGTCTGTATCTTCAGCAATTAAATAAGCTAATAGTAGAATATACTGGCTTCGTCGCTTGGCAGGTGCGCTTCTATCCAGCGACTCGCTCTTATCGAGAATTTCCAGAGAGTTGGGTGTTTCAAAGTCTGATATTGAACGAGGTAATGATGCTTGTTCACCATTTAGCATAAAGTCTAGGGCATGAAAGCCCATCGCGACATAAGCCGTGTCAGTGAACTGGTGTTCGGTATTCAAAAAAGATTCAGAAATGCTTTGTTCGGAATAAATTAAACCGCTGGCAGGGTATCCTGTGACAGCATCCAAATAACCTTCAATCATGGGTTGTTGATCCAAACGTATATGATTGGGGTGAATGGGGTCTGAATTATCATGTTGGGAACCCATTGCGGAATTATCTAAAATCGGGTGATGTACCCCGGCTTGTGCTACGGCACTTCTAAATATGGTTGTCAGTAAATAATAGTCATGGCACTGTTTCAAAGTTTGACGTGCTAGCTCAATAGTTTTTTCTGAGGGCGTTTTAATGAAGCTGAGCGTTTCTGATTTTAATGCTTGTGATGATTGTCGTAGCTGCTTAAAAGCCTGTTCTGCTTGAAAAATGAAGGCCGATAGTTGCTCATTCTTAAGGGCTTGATGGCTCTCTGCTCTTGTTGAGATTTCTGAGGTGGTTTGAGGGTTAGTGCTTGTTTTGTTAAAGTTATTTTCTGAGTCGCAAGCGCTTAGGCTTATTACTGCTAAGCCAATGACTAGCCGTGTTTTGACGCTTTTTTTTGGGGCAAAGGGCAGCCGTAAATAAAATAAGGCAGATTTGGCGTTAATCATCGTTATATTCTTAAAGATCGAATTGGCCAGTGATGAGTTTCGCAATATTTTCGTAGGGTGTCATCGGGATCAATAGCAATTGGGTACTCAACTAGTTTGAGCAGAGGGAGGTCGTTATGGGAATCACTGTAAAAATAGGCGCCTTCCATATCGTATTCTTGTTCTGACAACCATTCATTCAGGCGAACTATTTTTCCTTCTTTATAACTTGGTGTACCACTGACTCTACCGGTATAGCCTTGTTCATTCTGTTCGGGTTCGGTTGCTATTAAGTAGTCTACCTCCAATGCTTGCGCTATTAGCTCTGTGACAAAGCGGTTGGTGGCCGTAATAATCAGAAGAAAATCGCCTTGAGTTCGGTGATGGGTAATTAATTCAATCGCTTTAGGGAGTATTAGAGGTTGAATCTTTCGCTCAAAGAAATCCTGGCGCCAGTTGTGTAAATCTTTAATTGGGTGCTTGGCTAGTGGTTGTAGCGCAAAGGCTAAATATTCTTCAATATTGAGACTGCCATTTTGATAGTCCTTTAAAAACTTGTCATTACTGTCTTTGTAGATCTTTGCGTCGACAATACCTTGTTCAACTAAGTACTCCCCCCAGGCATGATCACTGTCACCGGCTATTAATGTGTTATCGAGATCAAAAATTGCTAATGCCACAGAGGTTCTCCAAAGAGGTATTGGTCTATTAAGTTTGTTGAAGGGCTGTTCGTTTACTAAGTGCTGAATTGTATAATAAATTTATACTGATTGTCGTTTTTTGGATATTAAAAGCGACAGTATAAAGCTTTGAGTAGGATATAAAAACTTAGAGAGCAAAAAACGAATAATAGTCTAAAATTTAGATAGATATGAATAAATTACGCGTCTCTCAGATTGCTGAAAGTAGGAAATTCTGAAAGAATGAAGAGAATATATATGTTTATAGGAAAATAAGAGTGATAGATTCTGACGGTTTTAGGCTGAATGTCGGAATTATTCTCGCGAACCAGTTTAACGAAGTGTTATGGGCAAGACGAATAGGGCAGAACTCTTGGCAGTTTCCTCAAGGCGGTATAAAAGTGAGTGAAACACCTGATGAAGCTTTATTTCGTGAATTGCATGAAGAAATCGGATTAAAAGAGTCAGACGTTGAGATTGTAGCCAAAACCAAAGGTTGGTTGCGTTATCGTTTGCCTAAAAAAATGATCCGTTATAATTCATTACCTTTGTGTGTTGGACAAAAACAAAAGTGGTATTTATTACGCATGTTGAGTGCGGATTCCATGGTGTCTATGGATATGAGTACGAACCCCGAATTTGATCGTTGGCAGTGGGTGAGTTATTGGTATCCCTTAGGGCAAGTTGTTTCATTTAAGCGAGAGGTTTACCGACGAGCAATGAAAGAGTTATCTTCTGAGTTGTTCAAGCTGGAATATAAATTATCTGACAAACGGGATTTGTAAGAACTTGAGGATCAAGAGGAATTTCATGAATGCTTAGCATGCTTCGCAGTATTGTACAGGAGGTTAACAGTGCATCTAATTTAGAGGATGCGCTGGAGATCATTGTAAGTCGTGTTCAGCAGGCGATGACGACTGAAGTGTGTTCTATTTATCTGTTGGATTCGGAACAAAATCGTTATGTTCTAGAGGCCTCAAAGGGCTTGAATGAGGACTCTATCGGACGTGTCAGTCTAGGTTATTCTGAAGGTTTGGTGGGGTTGGTTGGCGTTCGTGAAGAGCCGATTAACCTTGAACATGCACAAGAGCATGAACGCTATCGTTATTTTCCTGAAACTGGCGAGGAGCGTTTTGAAAGCTTTTTAGGTGTGCCAATTATTCACCATAAAAAAGTGTTAGGCGTCTTGGTTGTACAGCAAGCAAGTAATAGTCGCCGTTTTGATGAAGGTGAAGAAGCGTTTCTTGTAACAGTTTCGGCTCAGTTAGCGGGTGTTATTGCGCATAGTGAAGCGACTCGGGTCATGGATACTGTGACGCCGACTGGGCAGGCGCGTCAGGATATTTCCTTTAAAGGCGTTGCCGGAGCGCCAGGTGTAGCGATTGGGCGAAGCGTTGTTATTTTTCCTGTTGCAGATCTAAATGCCGTGCCAGATAGGCAAACTGAAAATATTCAAGAAGATATTCAGGCATTTGCGGCGGCAATAGCGTCAGTTAGACAGGATATTCAAGCCGTTGGCGAGCGACTCTCCACTCAGTTGCGACCAGAAGAACAGGCCTTATTCGACGTCTATCTCGGTATGTTGGATGACAATGCCTTAGCGGGTGAAGTGAATTCACAAATAAATCAGGGTAAATGTGCTCAATCGGCTTTGAAGGCTGTTATTGGTGATTATGCGCGTCACTTTGAAATGATGAATGACGCCTATCTCAGTGAGCGTGCTGTTGATATTAAGGATTTAGGTAGCCGAATACTGTCGTACCTGCAAACAGATGAGCAGAAACAGCATGACTACCCTGATAATACCATTCTGGTAAGTGACGAGTTGACCCCTACAATGTTAGGGGAGGTGCCGACGGAAAAACTGCTCGGTTTAGTCTCTATCAAGGGCTCCGGTAATTCTCATGTGGCTATTCTGGCTCGTGCAATGGGTATTCCTACCGTGATGGGGATGGTGGATGTGCCGCTTAACCAGCTTGATGATAAAGAGTTAATTATTGATGGTTATAATGGCGAGCTATTTGCTTGTCCTTCTGATGAATTGAGAGGGTATTATCAGCAGATTGTTGAAGAAGAAAAACTCTTAGATGCAGGCTTGGAGAAATTAAAGACCTTGCCTTGTGAAACGAAGGACGGTCATCGAATCTGTGCATGGGTGAATACCGGATTAATGACAGATGTTGTACGCTCTTTAAATCAAGGTGCCGAAGGTGTCGGTTTATATCGTACCGAAGTGCCATTCATGATTAATGAGCGGTTTCCAAGTGAGCAGGAACAAATAGCCTGCTATCGAGAGCAGTTAGAAGCATTTGCACCCAGTTATGTGACCATGCGTACACTGGATATTGGCGGCGATAAATCGCTGTCTTATTTCCCTATCACCGAAGAAAATCCTTTCCTTGGCTGGCGTGGAATCAGGGTGACTCTAGATCATCCTGAAATTTTTCTTGTGCAAATGCGTGCCATGTTAAAGGCAAGTGTCGGTTTGGATAATTTACGCATTATGCTACCGATGATTTCCAATGTGAATGAGGTCGAAGAGGCCCTGCATTTGATTTATCGAGAATATCATGAGATTTGCGCGGAAGGTTATGATGTTGCCATGCCCCAGATTGGTGTCATGATTGAAGTACCAGGCGCTGTTTATCAGGTTAGAGAGCTGGCTGAACGTGTCGACTTTCTATCTGTAGGTTCTAATGACCTGACTCAGTATTTATTGGCAGTAGACCGGAATAACCCTCGTGTCGCCTCTTTATATCACTCTTTTCACCCCGCTGTATTGCAAGCCTTATATAAAATTGCCCAAGATACAGAGGATATGCCTATACAGTTGAGTATTTGTGGTGAGCTGGCAGGTGACCCCGCGGGAGCCGTGCTATTGCTCGCGATGGGCTATGATGCTTTATCAATGAATGCTTCGAACTTGTTAAAAGTTAAATCTGTTATTCGTGAAATCGATATGGAATGGGCAAAAAAATTGTTAGAGAGCGTACTGGCACTAGATTCGCCTTATATTATACAAAGTACATTAAACCTAGCATTGAAAGATGCGGGCTTCAGTCGCTATTTGCGACCGAGTAAAATAGCCGAAGAGAGCTGATTATCGAAAGCTGCTTTTGCGTCGTCGTGATTGGATTCTAATTACCTGCAAGGTTTAGGGTGATAGCTCTAAATAAACTCGTTAGTGTGAGTTGCTACATGGATCGTGTGATTGTCTAACAAAAAGACTGTAGAGCTTATAAATATGTTTATTAAGAGGTCGGCGAATGTCTAAAATGACACAAGCAAAAAACAACAAGCCATCTATTGGTATTGCGCTAGGCGGTGGTGGTCCACTCGGTGGCATTTATGAAATCGGCGCATTACGAGCCTTAGATGAAGCCTTGGAAGGCTTAGACTTCAATGATCTTGACGTTTATGTTGGCGTTAATTCAGGGTCCTTTGTTGCCGCTAACTTGGCAAATCAAATGACACCCGCTCAGATGTGTCGTATTTTTGTCAGAAACGAGGCTGATGTTCATCCTTTCCACCCTGGGGTCTTTTATAAGCCAGCTCTATCTGAATATATGCAACGTGCTAAAGCGGTACCGAAAATACTCTTTAAAGCCTGGGCAAATTTCTTAAGTCAGCCAAACGACCAATCTGTGTGGGAGTCACTCACTGACTTAGCGCAGGCTATTCCTTCAGGTGTCTTTGATAATGAAGGTTTTCATCAATATGTATCCCGCTCATATAGTGCAATTGGTCGAACCAATGACTTTAATATGCTGCGAAAACATTTAGTGGTCATTGCTGCTGATCTTGAATCTGGTGAGACGGTACGGTTTGGTACTGAGGGGAAAAAAGATTTACCTATTTCAAAGGCGATTCAGTCTAGTATGGCTGCACCAGGTATTTATAAACCTGTTGAGGTTGATGGACATTACTATGTTGATGGCACCTTGAATAAAGGTATGCATACTTCGGTAGCGTTTGAGGATGGGGCCGATATCGTTTTTGCAATTAATCCTGTGGTACCTATCGATGTGAGTCATGCTGTGAAATCCGGGACAATGGAGCGGGATGAGCTAACCAAGTCTGGTATGCCAAACGTGCTTTCTCAAGCTTACCGAACGATGGTGCATTCTCGTTTGACATCAGGCTTGAAAAGCATACAGCGTGATTTTCCTGGAAAAGAGGTATTACTGTTTGAGCCTTCTAGAAATAATGCCAATTTGTTCTTTTCGAGTGTTTTTAGCTTTAAAGCTAGAAAAATGATGTGTGAGCAGGCATACCAATTGACGCGCGCTACTCTGCGTGAAAGATCAGAGGAGTTAGCTAAAATTTTAACCCCGGCTGGGGTGCGTATTCGTCATGATATTTTAAATGATGAGCAAAGAACCTTGAGCACAGGTTTATATGGTGAGGCTTTGCCAATGTATCAAGGAAAAATAAAAGCCTTCACATCAAAGTCAGAAGATGACGTTCAAGTTGAAGGCTACCTCGAGAGAATGTCCCAGAAGGTCGCATCTATTTTTTAGATGCAGGTATGAATGAGTCAGTATCTCTCCTAAGTCCTTTTAGGAGAGGGTTTCTATATGTACTTGTTTTTAGTGCTGACTGTTGTCTTTCAATATATTTTTTGTACATCAAAAAACGTGCCGCATATTAGAGTATGTACTGGCTAAGATCCTCATCTTCAGATAGCTCATCTAGCTGCTCTGTTACATAATTCTCAGTCACTTCAAATACATCTACCTGGGTGTCGCCAGCATCAAATGATACTTGCTCAAGTAAGCGCTCTAGTACAGTGTGAAGTCTTCTTGCACCGATATTCTCGGTCTTTTCGTTCACCTTCCACGCTATATGAGCAATCTTTTCCAAGGCTTTGTCAGTAAAGCTTAATGTCAGCCCTTCTGTGCCCATTAAGGCGATGTATTGATCGATTAATGAGGCGTTAGGTTCGGTAAGAATTTTTTGGAAGTCTTGAGGCGTCAGTGCCTTAAGCTCAACTCTAATAGGGAGTCGACCTTGTAATTCTGGGATTAAATCAGACGGTTTTGATAGGTGAAACGCACCTGAGGCAATGAATAAAATATGGTCTGTTTTGATTGCGCCTAATTTAGTATTTACAGTGCTGCCTTCAATGAGAGGTAGTAGGTCTCTTTGAACGCCTTCTCTTGAAACATCTGCTGACGCACCTTCAGAGCGTTTAGCGACCTTGTCTATTTCATCTAAAAAGACGATGCCATTTTGCTCAACAGCTTGAATTGCTTTTGATTTAATATCATCTTCATTAATTAGCTTACCCGCTTCTTCTTCTGTTAAGCGCTTAAGGGCATCTTTAACGGTGAGTTTCTTGGTTTTCTTTTTGTCGCCGGACATGCTGGAGAAAATGTTCTGCAGTTGACTGCTCATTTCTTCCATACCCGGAGGTGCCATAATTTCGACACCCACCGACGTAGCGCTAATTTCAATGTCTATTTCTTTGTCGTCGAGCTGTCCTTCACGTAATTTCTTTCGGAAGATCTGCCGCGTTGATGATTCTTCCTGAGGAGCCTCTTCATCAGGGCTGCTTGGTCGAGCAGGTCGTAGCAGGGCGTCTAAAATGCGATCCTCAGCGGCATCGGCTGCCCGTACTGATACTTGATCCATTTCTTTTTTACGCAGCATGTTAAGCGCGCTATCCGCAATGTCTCTAACAATTGACTCAACGTCTCGGCCGACATAGCCGACTTCAGTGAATTTTGTCGCCTCAACTTTTAGAAAGGGAGCGTCAGCTAATTTTGCTAAGCGACGCGCGATTTCTGTTTTACCGACACCTGTTGGGCCGATCATTAAAATATTTTTGGGTGATATCTCTTCGCGCAAGGCTGGATCAAGTTGCATGCGTCTCCAGCGGTTGCGAAGCGCTATTGCAACCGCGCGTTTTGCTTCGTCCTGACCAATAATGTGCTGGTTTAGCTCTTGTACAATTTCTCTGGGAGTCATGTTCGCCATAATGATTTTGTTACCGTGTCGTCTTAATTACCGAATAATCGTATTTATCGTTTTGTTGTAGCGGCAAAACGGGATTATTTACTAATGTCTTCGTCAGCGTTTTGTGTCTGCTCACTATTACTGCTTTGGAGGTGCTCAATAGTGAAATTACTATTGGTAAATACGCAGATATTTGCTGCGATTGTGAGGCCCTTGTCTACGATTTCTTGAGCAGACAAATCTGTATTTTCCAATAATGCACGTGCACTTGCTTGTGCGAACGGGCCGCCTGAGCCAATCGCAATTAAGCTATCTTCAGGCTCTATGACATCGCCATTACCGGTAATGATTAGAGAGTTATTTTCATCTGCAACGGCGAGTAATGCTTCGAGTTTTCTGAGTGCGCGATCTGATCGCCAGTCTTTTGCCAGCTCTACAGCGGCTTTGACCAAGTGGCCTTGATGCTTTTCTAATTGTGCTTCAAAACGCTCAAATAATGTGAAAGCGTCAGCGGTGCCGCCAGCAAAACCGGCGATTACTTTACCGTGGTGTAAGCGACGTACTTTTTTTGCATTGCCTTTCATGATGGTATTTCCGAGCGATACTTGGCCATCGCCACCCAGTGCAACTTCGCCTTCCCGGCGTACAGAAAGTATGGTTGTCATTCATTTCTCCACAGTATATCGAAAGCGCAAAGCTATGTTTAAAGTCAAAGATAAGAGCATTGCTTGGCGCTGTACTTAATTCTATAAGGGGTCTTGAGAAGAGCCCTTATTATTTTTAGACTAAATATATGGAGTCGCTCTAGATAAATTCAAGCGTAGGAGGGTGAGCCTTTAAGGATCTTTTTTGGTTTTTTTAACTAAAGGCTGGATATTGATCGCTACCAACTTATCAAGTGCACTATTCATGGTGCTACGGTTATTGTATGGGCCTGTCATCACACGATACCATTTTTTACCATTGTCACTGGTAATAATTTTAATCTTTGCTTTTAGTCCTTGAAAAGCAATGGTCGCTTTTTGTCTCTCGGCGTCATCGGCATGGCGGAAAGAGCCCGTTTGTATCAAATAATAAAAATTATTCTGACTGTCTTTTGCCTTAAATTGATAGGCATCCACTTTAGGCGGGATAACTTTGCTCTCGGGCAAAATGTCATAAAAGCTAAAGCGATTTTCAGGGGGCGCTTTTTCTTTGTTGTTTTTTTTGTCGGTTTGAAAAACCTGCTTTTGATGTGTGTTTATTTCATCTTCACTTTGTGTGGGAGGAATGGTCTGCAAAAAATATAAACCGTAACTGAAAGCGCCAATTAAGAGAATAAGCGAGAGGATAAATTTGGCTCGTTTGGGTTTTATTGGTTCGATCTCGGGTACTCTCGTTGATGTGGCACCCTTGCTAACTTTAGCTCCTTTGGATTTAACTGCTTTTGCCGCTTTTGCCGCTTTTGCCGCTTTGGCTTTTCTTGCAGGTGCGCGCTTATCGCCCGGCTGGGCGCTTTTAGCTTTATTGGCGCCGGGCTTTCGCGTCGTCGTCGGTTTTGCAAAGTCCTGGGTCATGAGTAGGCTTTACATTTCTTCAGGCGCGTTAACGCCCAGTAATTGTAGGCCGTTTTGTAGAATTTGTTTCACGGCTAGATTTAATGTGATACGGGCATTGCGAATATCTGCCTCATCAACCAGTACTTTGTTTGAATTGTAATAGGTGTGGAACTCGCTCGCGAGGTCTCTTAAGTAGTGGGTTAAAACGTGCGGCTCAAGATTTGTTGCTGCACTTTCAAGCTGCTGTGGATAAACGGCAAGATACTTGGCTAAGTTGACTTCACCTTCTGATGCATTGCTTGAAAGGTAACTTAGGCCTTGTTCTGTCTCTATTGGCAGATCCATTTCTTTTAATTTTCTTAACATGCTGCATATGCGGGCATGAGCGTATTGAATATAGTAAACAGGGTTATCTTTGCTTTCTGATTTTGCCAGGTCCAGGTCAAAATCCATATGCTGCTCAGCTTTACGCGTCACATAAAAGAATCGAGCGGCATCGTTACCTACTTCTTCTCTTAATTCACGTAATTTGACGAAAGAGCCGCTTCTGGTCGACATCTGCACGCGCTCCTTACCTCGATAAAGAATAGCAAATTGAACTAGGCGAACATCTAGCTTTTCAGGATCTATTTCAAGTGCTTGTAAGGCTGCTTTAACACGAGGAATATAGCCGTGGTGATCTGCACCCCAAATGTTAATGACTTTGTCAAAGCCGCGTTCAAATTTATTTAGGTGATAGGCAATGTCCGATGCAAAGTAGGTCGTTTCACCATTATCGCGTTTAACCACGCGGTCCTTATCATCTCCAAATGCAGTGGATCGGAACCAAATTGCACCCTTTTCTTCAAATAGGTGACCGCTTTGGTCGAGTTTTTCCAATGCTTTGTCAATATCTTCTTTGAGTGAGGCTTCGGAAAACCAAGTTTGATAATTTACGCCGAAACCAGAAAGATCATCGCGTATATCGTCTACGATGGCATTCAAACCTTCATCGAAAGCGAGGGTGTAGTCTTCGCCTAGAAGCGTTTTAGCGCGGCTGATAACCGCGTCGATATATAGCTCTTTATCGCCGCCTTCAGGCTCATCCTTTGGCAGGTCTGAAAAAACGCTATCGAAGTCATGCCTTAGGCGCTCTCCATGTTTTTCTTTTAAAGACGCTGCAATATCGTGAACGTAATCACCTTTGTAGCCATTAACCGGGAAAGTTAGTTTGTAGAACGATTCCAGATACCGAAGCCAGACGCTTGCGGCCAGAATGTTCATTTGTCGGCCGGCATCATTGACATAATATTCACGTGTGACCTCATAACCCACTGCCTCAAGTAAGTCTGCGACGCTAGCGCCATAGGCCGCGCCACGGCCATGTCCTACGTGTAGCGGTCCGGTTGGGTTTGCTGAAACAAATTCAACCTGATATTTCTTGCCTTGGCCAATGTCGGAGCGACCAAATTTAGCTTGCTGTTGAAGAATGCTCTCGATAATGGTGAAGTTACTGGCACTACTCACAAAAAAGTTAATGAAGCCTGGGCCTGCTATTTCTATTTTATCAATACTTTCATGCTCAGCTTCAATTAGTTTAGCCACAATAATCTCGGCCAACTTTCTGGGCGGCATCTTAGCTTGCTTGGCTAAAACTAAGGATATGTTGGAAGCAAAGTCTCCATGACTCTTATCTTTGGCTGTATCAATGTTGATCTTGTAGCTCACATCTTCAGGTAGCACATTTTCGGTGCAGAGTTGAGAGACAATTGATTGAACAAGTTCAGAGATAAGTTCTTTCATGTAATTCCAGTATGAGTAGTAATAAAGGTGGAGAATAAAAAGTGCGTATTATCTATGATTCCGTCGCTGATTCAAACTCTTCCTAAAATATATGCTTTAAATAAAGCATATATTAAGCTGGTTTGTGAATAATTGTGGCTGATCTGGGGGTGTAAAGTTTGATTGCTTCAAATCAGGCTTGTTTAAATATAGTCCAAAGGGTCAACATCGACAGATAGTTTTGTTTTACCCTTTTGCCGTTGGCTTAAAAGTTCCGGAAGTGTCGCTAGTACGCTTGTTCGTAGTTTCATATCGCTAATAAATAAATGTAGATAACACCTATAGGTACCTGCTTTTCGGGCTATGCTGGCTTCTATCGGTCCTGATATTTGAAATGACGGCGTGGTGGCGTATTGTGTTTGTAATTTGGTGTTGATCGCGCTGAGGCTGTTGAAGGCGTTTTCCTGAATGTCAGACTCAGATCTAAGCGTAATCATTTTTGAGTAAGGCGGGAGTTCGCAGCATTCTCTGTCGGCAAGTTCAAGTTCCACAATATGATTGTAGTCGCTGGCCAGAATGGGCGTGAACAAGGGGTGCTCGGGCTGTCGGGTTTGTATCAGTACTGTACCCGCTTTATTGCCTCTTCCTGTTCTACCTGCTACTTGAAGTAACTGTTGAGCGCTGCGCTCTATTGCCCGAAAATCCGCACTAAAAAAGCTGGCATCAGCATCGATGATAGCGACTAGCGTGACGTTATGGAAATCATGACCCTTGGCGAGCATTTGAGTGCCGACAAGCAAGCAGGGCTCACCCTTATTTATATCTTCTATTAAGAGTTTCATGTCGGCTTGTTTTTTTATCCTATCGCGATCAATGCGAATCACTTTGGTATTCGGAAATGTGTTTGTAAGACCATACTCGATGCGTTCTGTGCCTGAGCCTAGTGGGCTGAGGTGTTGGTAGTTACAGCTTTCACAATGACCTGGAATGGCTTCTTTATAGTCGCAGTGGTGGCAATGTAGGTGTGGAGGTTGGCTGTGTACAGTGAGCCGGGCATCGCAATGTTTACATTGGGCTAGCCAGCCGCAGGAGTTGCACATGAGAGAGGGTGAAAAACCTCGCCGATTCTGGAAAATAATAACCTGATTGCCCTTTTCTATCTCTTCTCCTATGCGATTAAGTAATGGCCGGGAGCAGCCGTTTTCCAGAGGGCGGCTTCTAATGTCAATTAAAAACATCTCGGGCGTTTGCCCAGCGCCTGCTCGGTACATCAGCTTTATGTGCCGGTATTTCCCTTGGATTGCATTGTGCATTGATTCAAGAGAGGGGGTGGCTGAGCCTAAAATAACCTGGCAGTTTTCTAGTTGGCCGCGTTTAACCGCTAAGTCGCGTGCAGAGTATTTGAAATTGTCTATTTGCTTGTAAGAGTTGTCATGCTCCTCGTCGACAACAATCAAACCCAAATTCTTAAAGGGGGTAAATATGGCAGAACGGGTACCCACTATCACTTTAGCTGTGCCTTGGCGTGCGAGATGCCAGGTGGTTAGTTTTTCTCGTGAAGACATTCCTGAATGTATCAGCCCGATAGGGGTGGCAAGTTGGTTTTGAAATCGAGACAGGGTTTGCGGAGTAAGGTTGATCTCAGGGATGAGTATCAGGGCTTGTTGATTGTTTGAAAGGGCTATTTTAGCACGTTCAATATAGACTTCGGTTTTTCCGCTGCCCGTGACGCCCTGTAGTAAGGAAACTTGAAAGCTATCGGGTTTACCTGATAGTTGTTCTATCGCGTCAATTTGGGCCGGGTTTAAGGTGACTTGTGGTTGCACTTGCGCTTTGTGTTGTTCCACTGACGCGGTAAGCGGGTCGAATACTTCTGAGTAAAGGTAGCCCGAATCTTCGAGCTGTTTTAATTGTTTGACGGGGTAGCCCATCGATTTAAGGGCTTCTTGCCAGATGCCGTTTGCTTGCTTGGCGACGGTATCTAAAATGGCGAGTTGTTTGGTGGCATTTTTCCGGCCGTTGAATGCTTGAGTACTCCGGTGCCACTTAGTAACGGTGATTTTTTCTGCTGTTTTGCTCTTGGTGTTGCTTGGGCGTCTCAAAGCTGTCGGGAGAGCCGCATGAAGGCAATCTCCCAAAGGGTGGCAGTAATAGTTCGATGCCCAGTGAAGCAAAGAAAGTAACTTCTCTGAGAAGGCCGGTTCCCCATCGTAACATCTGTAAATGTGTTTCAGCTTATGTTTTG
>Ga0105348_1000588_pt1 | contig 27108 bp, 25 predicted proteins | sample EN8Hudsemesocosm_2_FD_83504 | JGI IMG/M metagenome (GOLD analysis project Ga0105348, IMG submission 83504) | Methane-oxidizing microbial communities from mesocosms in the Hudson Canyon - EN8C Hudson Canyon | ecosystem: Environmental > Aquatic > Marine > Cold seeps | place: Hudson Canyon... | reverse complement strand
TTTTTACTTCTAAACCGAATATTGTGCGAAGTTAATAGAGACAGGGCGTGTCCTGTCTCTTCTTTATCGAAACTATCCAAACATTCCTGATAAGAATGCAATACCTACAGTAAATATACCAATGCTGGTAGCAAGCGCCATTCCATAGAAGCGATTAACAGAACTTTGGTGTTTTCTGATATAGCTGTCGATTGCTTGGGCAGCGATATCTTCAGCAGTTTCTCTTGCCATTTCATGGGCTTGTTGAATAGCCTCTCCCTGAAGTTTCTGCCATGTGTCAGTATCGACAGATTGAACTGAGGATATATGGTCTTTTAATTCTTCAATGAAGCTGGTATCAAGTGTGGTATTTGACTTGCTTTCCAGTAGTTCTGTTTTGAATTCTTTTAATTGATTGCCTAAAAATAAGCTAACTTCTGCAGCAACTTCTTCTTTGATTGACTCTGTCTTCTTATTAATTTCATCAACATACTCATCCATTATGGCTTTTAGATGGTTTTGCTGGTCTTGTTTTGAATCACTTAAGATGCGTTTGACATGGTCATACTGTTCATCAAATAAGCTTGAAAGTAATTCATGGAGTCGGTTGTTTACATTGGCCTTAACCGCTGAGCGAGCAACTTGCTCAATTGTTTCTGTTGGTAATGGCGCAGCAACTTGTTCGATTATTTGTGCTACAGGTACAGGTGCTGGCGCATCTTTTAATTCCTCAGGTAGCTCGGTTTGAGTCATTTGTCCTAAATCAGTTTCTTCTTCAGCAGAAAGTGAAATTGAAATAGCTGGTTGGGGTAAAACGTTGTTTTCAACATCTTCGCCAAGTTGTTTGAGAATCTCAGCTACGACTTTGGGCTCTGCAGGCTTGGTTAGTACGTTATAAATTCCATACGTCCGTGCATCATCATTAAAGTCTTCAGATTTTTTAGAAGTACACATAATCACCGGAATACGGTTGGTTTCCGGATTTGTTTTAATGTGTTTGGTTGCTTCAACGCCATTCATGCCAGGCATTAAATGATCCATAAAAATAACATCGGGATTGTTATTGTTTTTTAAGAAATCCAAAGCGTCTTCCGCTGAGCCAACCATGTCGACTTTAAGGCTGATTTTTTCTAATAGTTTGCTTAATGCAAATCGAGCAACTTTTGAGTCATCAACCAGTAAAGCACTTTTAATTGTCATTATTTACCTCTATAAAATCTCTGTTCAGCGCTGTTTATTATCTGATACTGTTTCTTGCTAGATCTTAGTATAAACAACTATTTAAGCATTGCTAATTAAGGCTTGGTTAGGCAGGTTTAATGCTTTACCAGCCTTCAAGCTGTGGACATTCTGTCGCACGATAACTTTTAAGGCGGTAGCAAACACCTGGTTCGCTTGATCGGGCGGTGAATACTTCGCCTTCCGCAGTGGTCAGTGTTGCTTTGCCAAAAGGGTCACCATCTTTGAAAGTGCCGGTAATTTTGCTGCCATTCGGGTTCAGGATTTCTCCTTTGCCATGATAAAGGCCGTCGATAAACTGCCCAACGTATTTTTTACCACTTGCGTAAGTTTCCATACCTTTGCCGTGGAACATGCCGTTTGAAAAAGAACCTTCATAATGACCTCCATCGGGGTAGGTTAATGAGCCGCTTCCGTGGAATAGGTTGTCAGCAAAGCCGCCAACAAAGAGTAAGCCGCCTTTAGTCGTGAGTGAGCCTTGGCCATTGAGTACGCCATCAATCCAGAAACCACTATAAATGTCACCCGTTGCTTTGGTTAGCGTACCTTCACCGTTAAATTTATTATCATCCATGTCGCCGATATAAGTGTCGCCATCAGTGGTTGTGAGGGAACCCTGACCCTGCATCTTGCCTTCAAACCATTCACCTTGATATTTCATACCATTGGCATAACGTATAGATCCGCTACCGTGAAATTTACTGTTTACAAATGAGCCGTTATATTCCAGTTTGCCGTCTTCCTGGTAATGACCTTCACCTGTTTGAATCTCATTGATCCATTCGCCATTTAAGTATTCAACTTTTGAGTAATGTTCCAGTCGGGCATTTAGAGACTTATCCATGCCACGACGCACGTCTACTTGTGTGCTCCAGCTAGTGTAGCCATTTTTGGCAACTTCGATGGTGTAGTTGCCCGGCGTTAGTTCTAATTCCAGCATGGTTGGCCCATAAGGTTTTCCATTTACCAGTACAGTGTCGTTATGAACATTAGAGCGAATAGTGAGTTTGCCGGTTTTTACCGTGACCTTTTTAGGCTCATTGGTATAAGCAATTACCATCGGTTCTTCTAATTCTTTTAGTGATGCTTGCTGTTGTATAGATAAGTTTGATTGGCTGTCTTTATGAGGAAGTGGAATTTCATCAGTAAAAATAGCTTCTTCTGTAAAGGCTGAGTCATCTACTTCTTGTTGCGTTGGTAGTTGTACTGGTTGCTGGGCAATGTTATCAATTATTTCTGTTTCAGCCTCTGTAAATACCGGCGCTTCGGTTTCTGTCTGCTTAGTTTCTGACTGAGTTGCTTCTGGTAGCTTTGATGTTTGTGAGCTGGTGGCAACCCAAGGTTCAGGAACTGTGTCTTGCATGTCTTCAGATAAAGGGCTGACAGGTGCGAAGCCTGCAGTAATTAAAAGCAGTAAAAATAAAAAGTTGATAAAGAGGAGGGGCCTCAAATCGACCATGTATGTACTTCCTTAGGGGCTTGATATAGGTTTTCTGAATGTAACTGGGATATTAATAATAAGAGTCTAGCCTGAAATGCGAAAAAATTCCTGCTTAATAGGCGCAAATGTAAGGCTGGTCACAGAAACTTTTGGTTTGTAAGAGCAAATTGCAGGATGAAATGCTCGGTTTATACACATTCTAATAATAATTCGAGATTATATAGTGGTGAATATTGCGTTATAAAGCAGTAAATTGTTAGTGTTAGCTTAGCTCTTTTAAAATAAACAACTTTATATAGAGTGCTTTGCACGATAACTGTTTCTTTAAACCACTTTGTCATTCCGGTGCGCTTTTCAGTCGGAATCCATTGTTATTATACCTATGCGGTCGTAAAAGAGCTGGATTTCAGCTAAAGAGACTACCGGAATGACTGGAGTATGAGTTGTGCAAAGCTCTCATATAGAAACAAATAGCTGATGATTTTGGCCTTCGTGGCATCTGCGGTCTATAGTCAGCTTAACTAATTTATTTTCCTGCGATTTACAAGGTCCGAAGCTTTTATGGCTAACAAGAATATTCATAGCGCATTTACGTTAATCCGAACTCAAAAAATTGATGCTTTACATGTCTCGGTTGAGGAGTATGAACACACTGTGACAGGAGCCAAGCACCTTCATTTCGCTTGTGATAATAGTGAAAATGTATTTTTAGTCGGCTTGAAAACTGTACCCCTGGATAATTGTGGTGTTGCGCATATCCTTGAACATACTGCTTTGTGTGGCAGTGAAAAATACCCTGTTCGCGATCCCTTCTTTATGATGATACGTCGCTCCTTAAATACTTTTATGAATGCTTTTACCAGTAGTGATTGGACGGCTTATCCTTTTGCAAGCAAGAATAAAAAAGACTTCAATAACCTTTTGGAAGTTTATCTGGATGCGGTATTTTTTTCCCGACTGGATGAAATGGATTTTTTACAAGAAGGTCATCGCGTAGAATTTGAAACGCCGGATGATGCAAATTCAGACCTCACATACAAAGGGGTGGTTTACAATGAAATGAAAGGGGCAATGAGTTCGCCGGTTAGTCAACTGTGGCAAACATTAACGCGCCACCTTTTTCCGACGACAACCTATCACTACAATAGTGGTGGAGACCCTGAACATATCACTAACTTAAGTTATCAGTCGCTCAAAGACTTTTATGCCAAGCATTACCACCCAAGTAATGCTGTGTTTCTAACCTTTGGTGATATCCCAGCGATTGAGCATCAAACCCGATTTCATGATTATGCATTGTCACGTTTTGACAAAGAAGATCACGGCATTCATATTCTTGATGAACAACGCTATTGTGCGCCTATTCGTATTCAGGAAAATTATCCAATAGAAGAAGGTGAATCGACAGAGCATAAAACGCATATTGTAATGGCCTGGTTGTTGGGGCACGGCTTTGATCTTGAGCAGAACCTTGAAGCACACCTGTTGGCCAATGTGTTGTTTGAAAACTCTGCTGCTCCCTTACAGCGCGTACTTGAAGAATCTAAGCTTGGGCATTCTCCGTCGCCATTGTGTGGCTTAGAAGACTCTAATCGAGAAATGGCCTTTGCGTGTGGTTTAGAGGGCAGTGAACCAGGTTCTGAAGAAGCGATGGAATCTGAAATAATGGCTGTGCTTGCACATGTAGCGGAACATGGTGTTAAAAAAGAACGCTTAGATGCTGTGCTGCATCAGTTAGAACTGAGTCAGCGGGAAATTTCCGGTGATGGCTTCCCATATGGCTTGCAAATTATTTTGGCAGCCTTGACCCCTATGATTCATGGTGGTGACCCGGTTGAATTACTTGATTTGGAACCGGTACTTGTGAAACTGCGAGAGCGCGTTAAAGATCCTGAATATTTCAAATCGCTAGTTAAAAAGCTTTTAATTGATAACCCGCACCGTGTCACCTTGGCTTTACGCCCTGATGCACAGTATGAAAATGTACGTAATGCCTTGACGAAAAAAGAGTTAGTTGACAAAAAAGCCTCACTCAGTGAAGAACAAAAGCAAAATATCATCGACCAGGCTGAGCACTTAAAGCAGCGTCAGCTAAAGAAAGATGATGAATCTATTCTTCCAAAAGTTGGCATTTCAGATGTGCCACTGCATTTGCTTACCCCTGAAGGTAAACCTGCTTCAGTGTCTGACAGTATTACCTGCTATTCCCAGGGCACAAACGGTTTGGTGTACGAGCAAATTATTATTGATATGCCTAAACTGGATGAAGAGTTAAAGGCTTTGCTACCCATCTATACCAGTGTGGTGACAGAGTTAGGGATTGGTGAGCAAAGCTATCTTGAAATTCAAAATAAGCAATCTGCATTAACAGGTGGTATAGGTGTTTATAGTTCAGTAAAAGGTTCTGTAGATGATGTGCAGGATATTAAGGGTATTGTTGTTTTCTCGGGTAAGGCTTTAACACGTAATCATGCGGTTTTAAGCGAGTTGTTAAAAGATACGCTTAATGGTGCGAGATTTGATGAGTTAGAGCGTTTGAAAGAACTGGTGGCTCAAATGCGTGCCAGACGAGAGCAGTCTGTGACGAGTAATGGTCATGCACTTGCGATGGGGGTTGCTTCGAGCAAAATGAGTCCTGCTGCTTATTTATCCTACCAACTTGCAGGTGTTCAGGGGATTAAAGCAATCAAGAGTCTCGACGATTCTTTATCGGATGATGCGACGCTGGCTAAATTTGCCTCACAACTAGCAGAAATTCACCGACGGGTTAGCCAAAGCGAGCGTCAGTATCTAGTAGTTGCTGAAGCTGAAGTAACAGAAGAGGTTGCTCAGCATATTGAAGCTTGTCATTCAGATTTTAAAGTAAGTAATACTGATAACTTTGTACTGCCTGTAGTGAGAGAAACCGTTAAGGAAGCCTGGTTAACATCTACACAAGTTAGCTTTTGTGCGAAAGCTTACCCTACAGTTGCAGTGGGTCATGCTGATGCGCCATCGTTGACTGTTTTGGGTGGTTTTCTTCGAAATGGGTATTTACACCGAGCTATTCGTGAACAAGGTGGTGCTTATGGTGGCGGTGCAGGGCAAGATTCAGCATCCGCGGCTTTTCGATTTTTCTCTTACCGTGACCCTCGTTTGACTGAAACACTTGAAGATTTTGACGCTTCACTTGAATGGTTGAAAGAGGCTTCTCATGAAGCGGATGAATTGGAACAGGCTATTCTTGGTGTTGTTTCGCAGATTGATAAGCCGAGGTCACCTGCGGGAGAAGCCAAGGGGGATTACCACAACTTACTTTCTGGCCGAACTAAAGCACAGCGTGAGCACTTCAGGGCGCAGGTTCTGGGTGTGACTTTGGATGACTTGCTACGTGTGGCTGAGAAATATTTGAAGCCAGACTTGGCAAGTGTTGGTGTAATTACTTCTACTTCGAATAAAGCTAAATTAGAAGCTTTGGGTTTGGCTGTTCACGAACTGTAGCAGTTATCAATGGCTTAAATGTCTTTGTTTAAGCCGCGCACCCCTGCCAATGTCATTCCCGAGGTTACTTAATCGGGAACACATTCTCTTCTCCGTGTAGCGAGCTGCGCCTCTGTGTCCTCGGAGGTAAAATTACTTATTGCTAAGCGTCTCAAAAGTCTTGTTTCAGCCGCTGAAAAGCGTGTTTTAGCATCGTCGTTGTATCTGTGCTTTCACCATAATACGTGTCGCAATTTCTTCAACTGAATAATGCGTGGTGTTCATTGATGAGATGCGCTCACGGCGATACATTAATTCTGCTTCTTCAACTTCATAATTACATTGCTTCGCCGAGGCGTAGCGAGAGTTCGGTTTTCTTTCATTACGGATTAAGCATAAACGATCAGGCTCAATGGTTAAGCCAAACAGCTTCTCTCGATAGGGTTTTAGGATGGGGGGAAGTTTTTGGTCTTCAATGTCTTCTTCAGTGATGGGGTAATTGGCGGCTTTAATACCGTATTGCATAGCCAGGTACAGGCAGGTCGGTGTTTTACCGCTTCTGGAAACGCCAATTAAAATAACATCCGCTTTGTTATAAAGCTTTGTTCTCGCACCGTCGTCATTATCCAAAGCATAATTAATGGCTTCAATACGCTCGTCATAACGTGTGTTTTCGGTAATGCGTGTACGACCTACTTTATAAGATGAACGAACACCTAGCTCTTTTTCCAGTGGCCCTAAAAATGCAGCAAAGATATCGATCATTAGGGCGTTGGTTTTTTTGATGACCTTACGAATAGCATCATCAACGATAGTATCGAAAATAATTGCTTTGGCGCCATCGAACTGGGAAGCGGCGTTAATTTTTTCAGCGGTTTCGATGGCTTTTTCAAGGCTGTCAACATAAGGCAATGTGACTTTCTCAAAATGATGGTCTTCAAAGCGTGTGAGTAGACTTACTCCGAGGGCTTCAGAGGTAATACCTGTGCCATCCGAGATAAAAAAAGCCGTTCTTTTTGTCGTCATAGTTAATTTATACCTATAAATAAAGCATCAGAGGTGTGTTTTTAAGTAAGGATTAGGATTCAACAAAACTAGCATAAAGTGTTAATATGCGCACCATATCAATGTCGTTTTAATTGGCTATGTTTTATAAAAGCTATGTTTTACAAGAGTATAGTTTTAAAAAGTATGGTTTGAATAATTTGCTTAGGAGATAAGTCTTGCAAGATTATATTATCTGGTTTGATCAACTGGGAATGAATGATGTAGAGCGTGTTGGTGGAAAAAACGCCTCACTTGGAGAGATGATTGCTAATCTATCCTCAGCTGGTGTTAGTGTTCCTGGTGGCTTTGCTACAACTGCCAGTGCTTATCGTGAATTCCTTGCCAGTAATCACTTGAGTAAAAAAATAAATACTGAACTTGAAAGTCTTGATGTTAGTGATGTAAATGCATTGGCTGAAACTGGGGCGAAAATTCGTGCCTGGATGATGGATGCACCGTTTCCAGCAGAATTTGAAAATCAGTTAAAGTCAGCTTACGAAGCGCTTTTGGGTGAAAATGACGCTATGTCTGTGGCGGTTCGTTCATCTGCAACAGCTGAAGATTTACCTGAAGCATCGTTTGCAGGGCAGCAAGAAACATTCTTGAATGTAAAAGGCTTTGAGCAAGTTCTGAAGTCAGTCAGAGAAGTTTTTGCTTCATTATTTAATGATCGTGCTATTTCGTATCGTGTACATCACGAGTTTGAACATAGTGAAGTAGCGCTTTCTGCTGGTATTCAGAAAATGGTTCGCAGTGAAACTGCAAGTAGTGGCGTGATGTTTACGCTCGATACTGAATCAGGTTTCCGGGATGTGGTGTTTATCACCTCATCTTATGGTTTGGGAGAAACAGTGGTGCAGGGGGCGGTGAACCCTGATGAGTTTTATATTCATAAGCCTACTTTTGAAACCGGTCGGCCTGCCATTTTAAGACGTAATCTGGGTAGTAAAGCTATTAAAATGGTTTACAGTCAGCAAGATGATAATGATGACTTGGTAGAGACGGTAAAGGTAGACCTGGATCAGCGTTTCAAGTTTTCAATCTCTGACGATGATATTCATGAATTAACCAAGCAAGCTTTGATTATTGAGAAACATTACAAACGTCCGATGGATATCGAGTGGGCGAAAGATGGGGATGACGGTAAAATATATATCGTTCAAGCTCGTCCTGAAACCGTTAAAAGCCGTACCAGTGCTGCGATTCTTGAACGTTACTTAATGAAAGAAACGGGAAAAGTGTTGGTTGAAGGTCGAAGCATTGGTCAGAAAATTGGTAGTGGCCCGGTGAAAATAGTTCGTAGTATCAGTGATATGGATCAAGTTATGGATGGCGATGTGCTGGTGACGGATATGACAGATCCTGATTGGGAACCTGTTATGAAGCGTTCATCAGCAATTATCACTGACCGTGGAGGTCGAACTTGTCATGCTGCCATCATTGCACGTGAATTAGGTATTCCAGCTGTAGTGGGCTGTGGTGATGCGACGGACTTATTAGAAACTGGGCAGAATGTGACGGTGTCGTGTGCTGAAGGTGACACAGGTTTTATTTATGAGGGCTTGTTGGATTTTGAATTGAAAGAAAATTCAGTTGGGTCAATGCCTGCGCTAGATTTAAAACTTATGATGAATGTGGGTAACCCTGATCGAGCTTTCGATTTTCAGGCCTTACCCAATGAAGGTGTCGGCTTGGCGCGTTTGGAATTTATCATTAACAGAATGATTGGCATACACCCTAAAGCTTTGTTGAACTTTGAGTCATTACCTGCAGAAGTAAAACAGACTGTTGAAAAACGTATTAGTGGTTACGCCTCGCCGGTAGATTTTTATATTGATAAACTAGTTGAAGGTATCTCGACCTTAGCCGCTGCTTTTTATCCGAAAAAAGTGATTGTACGACTGTCTGATTTTAAATCAAATGAATATGCTAACTTGATTGGTGGTGCACTTTACGAACCAGATGAAGAAAATCCTATGCTGGGTTTCAGAGGTGCATCGCGGTATATTTCAGAAACTTTTAGAGATTGTTTCTATTTAGAATGTGAAGCTTTCAAACGTGTTCGAAATGAAATGGGCTTTACTAATGTTGAAATTATGGTGCCTTTTGTTCGAACAGTAGGTGAAGCAAAGCAGGTAGTTGACTTGCTAGCTGAGCAAGGTTTGAAGCGTGGTGAGAATGGCTTGCGCGTGATTATGATGTGCGAATTGCCAGCGAATGCATTACTTGCTGATCAGTTTTTAGAATACTTCGATGGTTTTTCAATTGGTTCGAATGATTTGACGCAATTAACACTTGGTTTAGATCGGGACTCCGGCATTATTGCGCATTTATTTGATGAGCGAAATGATGCTGTTCAAGCTTTGTTAGGTCTGGCGATAGACGCTTGTAAGAAGGCTGGTAAGTATGTTGGAATCTGTGGTCAAGGCCCGTCAGATCATCCGGATTTAGCGCGTTGGTTGATGGAGAAAGGTATTGATAGTGTTTCCTTGAACCCAGATTCTGTGCTGGATACCTGGTTTTTTCTATCGGAAAATGACTAAGTAAATAGTTTTTTGTGAGGCGGGCAAAAAGCCCACTCTACAGATGTTTTTCGTATGCTTAGCCTGAAATATGGTTTAAGCGCTAAAGCAGGAGAAAAAAATTGAGCGATAAGAAAATAATCACGCCGGATTTATGTGATGAATACCCGGACCTCGTACAAGTACTAACACCTATGCTGAATACTTATGGCGGTGTTGATGCTTTTGGTGGTGAAATCGTGACTGTAAAGTGTTTTGAAGATAACTCTATCGTCAAAGAGCAGGTTGCTCTGCCAGGGCATGGGAAAGTCATGGTGGTTGATGGAGGTGGCTCTATGCGCAATGCCTTACTGGGTGATATGTTAGCGGAAAAAGCCGCTGAAAATGGCTGGTCTGGTCTGGTAATCTACGGCTGCATACGTGACGTGGATGTTATTCGTCAAACTAAGCTGGGTGTGCAAGCAATGAATACTAACCCTAGAAAGACGGAAAAGAGAGGAATAGGGGATTTGAATATTCCGGTGACCTTTGGCGGAGTAACTTTTGTCCCAGGTCAATTTGTTTATGCGGATAATAACGGCGTGATTGTTTCGCCTGAAAAGCTAACGATGCCTTGATTTTTAAGTCACGGATTAAGGTTTAAAATAAAGCAGAAAGCTGTTTTCCGTAGGATAGTCCTGCTTACCCTACGGAAAGTACTTCGCCTGTCTTTAAGTGAATACTAGCTTTCGATAGCTAGTATTTCAGTGCCCAGTTGAAACTTGCCTTCGCTCAATTCTGTGCAGCGTAAAATCTTTACGCTTGCATCCAGGGCGGGGAAAGCATCATTGCTAGAAGGTAGAGTTGTTTTACAGATACTACCTTCAGTGACTGCTTCATTAACTTCAATTAGCATGCCTGTACCACTTAGATCTCGGCAGTAGCCTTTCACATATTTATTATTGTCTAAAGAAAGTGTGATTTCAGTATCTACTTTCATTCGGATGAAATCGCGTTTTTCGTCGTAGGTACGATAAGTCATATTGTTAGCCATGCTGTTCATCTATTCACTACCTCTTTATGGATAAATGTTGTGCTCCATTACCTTATAAATCTAAATCCGCTGAGAGTCAAAGTACTCTAAGCGAATGGTAAGATTTTGGTAACATTATTTATCCTGTCGAAGCTATCAATAGTTAAGTTTTAGTCAGGGCTCATGCCCAGCTATCAGTCTTCTTGGATGGTCTTATCATAGGAATTACTAAGGCAATAATAATCCCTAATGTAACCAGTCCGCCGCCCATTAACATAGTGTTTGACTCGGATTTGTCTTTCAATCGCATATTTTCAGTTTGTAATAATTCTAGTTCATTTCTTAGTTGTTCATTGCTTTCTCTAAGCTCCCTGTTACGGCGGTCGAGATTAAGTGCGTTGGCTGAAATAGATTTAATGTTTGAGAGTTCTTTGCTGTTGGTATTGAGCTGTGTTGACGTCGATTTAAAATCTTTATTGAGCGCTTTGTGGGCTTTGGTAATTGTAGCAAGTTCTTGCTTCAGGCTAGTGTTTTCAGTTTTTAGTAGGCCAATACTTTTAGTGGATTCCGCTAAGCGAATTTTGGCAATTGGTGTACTTGTTAGATAACGAGTGGGTAAATAGCCTTCAATACCGCCTGGTGTGATAATTTTTGAATAACCTGTCTCCTTGTTTTGCTCAAGAATTTCAAGCTTCATACCGCTTTTTAAACCTCGGTGAACAATGCGGAAACCTGTGCCTTCACCGCTTCTCAAAGGAACGAGTAGTGTGTCGTTGATATACATGGTTTGAGACCATGAAATAGAAGAAAGGGTAGAGAGAATAATAAGTAGGAAAATCTTGTTCAACATTTGGTACCTGGTCAATTTTACGAAATTAAGATATTGATTTAAAAAAATAGTTCATGGAAGTACTTTTTTAAAGGGTTTTACTGTAACAGTTTGATATACGCCTTCGGTTATGTAGGGGTCTTCATCTGCCCAGCTTTGTGCTGCTGCAAGTGTTGCAAATTCTGCTACGATTAGGCTGCCACTGAATCCCGCTTCACCCGGATCTTCAGAATCAATACTTGGGTGAGGGCCCGCGAGTATTAAGCGACCTTGATCTTTGAGAGCCTCCAAGCGAGCAATGTGCGCAGGACGCGCCACTTTTCTTTTGGACAAGCTATTTTCAACATCTTGTGAAATGATGGCGTACAACATAGATGGTCTCACTGGTGGATGATTTCTTCGAACTCGAGTCCGGTTAAGCGCTTTATTTGTTTAAATAAATACATCATGGCGTAAACCATAACAATAATACATGGAATTGTAATAACAGGATAACTCAGTAGATTCATAGTACCTAATTCGTCATTAAAAGCAGCGGTGCCTGAAGGGCTTTTAACTATGTACTTTGCCAAGCCGTAATTCAAAATGGCTGAAAGTAAAAATGAGCTTGCTAAAATATAAGTAGCGACTTTTAGTGCCTGGTTAAAAAGCCCTTCATTCTTTGATTCGGCTAATGCAGCATCGACTTTATCAATTTGTAAAATTTTATCGTTATAGATAAATGTTTTTACCAAAGGGTAGGGGGTCTTTAGCGAGATAATGGTTCCTATGGCAATAATGAGTGGTATGCTTGCTTCTTTAATCGCGATATATTTAGGGTCAAGCTCTAGTAAGCCGATACTGCTGGTTAATAAAATACTGATAAATCCCAATGCTGGAATAAAGCCAAAACGTTTTTCCTTTATAAATTGAAATATGCCAAATAATAATGGGAACGACAGGCCTAGAATTAAGGCGTATACCGGCCCTAAGCTATCTTCTGCACTTAAATATTTCAGTATAACGGTGGGTAGAATGACGCAAATGCCAAGCTCTAGTAATAAGTGGCTTGTTTGTGGTTTTTTAGTTGTACTTTGAGTCATGTTTTTTCCAAAGAATGATTGAGCTGCGATTATATGTTGTTATTGCTCGTGATTAAAATTAACAAACGTAAAAGTTGAGTGGAAAGGGTTGTTTTAAGATGCAATTTTCAAGTATAGACTTACATTGTCATAGTTTGGAGTCTGATGGTGCTTTAAGTCCAAGTGATGTGGTTACACGTGCGGTAGATAATGGAGTGACATTATTAGCTTTAACCGATCACGACACCATTGAAGGTCAAGCTGAGGCCATGAAGCAAGCTCAAGCTTTAAATATCGATATGGTGTCCGGTATTGAGCTTTCATGTGTCTGGGGGAATGCCGCGATCCATATACTCGGGCTGAATTTTTCTTTAAATGATGGCGTTATGCAAGCTGCGCAAGAAAAACAATTAGCCGCGCGCCTTCTACGTGCACAAATGATTGCAGAGCGCTTAATGAAAAAGGGTTTGCCTGATTTATTTGAGAGTGCAAAGCAATTAACTCAGTCAGGAGTACCCGGTCGACCTCATTTCTCAGAAGCGATGATTGCCCAAGGTTTGGTCGCTAGTCATGGTGAGGCTTTTAAGAAATACTTAGGGGCAGGTAAAGCTGGGGATGTAAAAAGTGCATGGCCCTTATTATCTGAAGTGCTTGAGTGGATTCATGCTGCTCAAGGTGATGCGGTCATTGCTCACCCTCGAAAATATAAAATGAGTCAAACTAAACTGCGTGAGCTTATTGCTGACTTTAAAGAAGAAGGCGGTGTCGGTATTGAAGTAGTTGTTTCGGGGCAGAAGCAGGGAGAAATAGGCATGATGAGTGACTTATGTCAGCGTTTTGATTTGAAAGCTTCAGTAGGAAGTGATTTTCATACACCTAGCTTTCCATGGGCTAATTTAGGCCGAATACCGCCACTCCCAAAAACGCTTAAACCTATTTGGCAAGATTGGGGTTTGGTCGAATGAGGTTTTGGCTTTAAATATGAGTATTGAGGTTTATATAATAATAAAATGGTATGAGTGTTTGTCTTGGTTTAGTCGCTATGCCGCTCAATGGCTATTCTCAAAAAATGGCGCTAACGTAGAGATGGAACATAATGAACGACCTCATATTATTTCTAGTTATAATCTTAATCAGAATGATAAAACAAAAAGATATCAACAAGCTGCTCAGGAATAATTTCTTCGAACTGAGACATTAATTTGTCATTTTTGATGATTTCCTGAAATTCATCTGAAGTAAATAAGCCCGAAAGTGCCATAATTGGCAGTAATAACTCGGCAGCGATGTCTTCGCCTTTACCAAACCATGCTTTTTCATGAAAGAAAAAACCTTCCATAAAACCCATGCACCAGCTTTCCAGGCAGGCTTCATAATGAATTTCTTCTTCAAAGAAGGGTAGGGATATTTCTTCGCCAAGATTGAGTTCTTCTATTAAATTCTGGCTAATGACTTCAATGCAGTGATTAAAGTGCTCAAGTTGGGTTTGCTTGAACTGTGTAGACTGGTCCCCAAAGACAATCGTTTGAATTGCTTCTGCTTTGATCGCAATCGGGCCAAAAATAGAGGCGCAAACAAGGCCGTGAAAGCCAAAGTAATCAAGCGCTTCTTCTTCAAGTTGCTCTGAGAACAGTAAGTCTTCAAGTTTTTCTATATCTTGTTCCGATAGTGCCATGGGTTTTATCACTGTTTTGGTAATTGATTTTAAACTGCTGACTTAAAACTGCGACTTAAGCCTGGGAAATGCTGATATTGCTGCACTTTACCAAGCTTAAATCACGATTTGAATGAATTAATTAAGCGTTTTCATTCTTTTCAGAAGAAGTACTTGCTGCAGGCTCCTCCTTAGGGGGTTCTACCTTTGTTTCACCTACTGTTGCTTGGCTTTCAGAGCTTGACGGTTTAGCCTTTTCTGTATTGCTTTGAGCTCTAGGGTCATTGTGAGCTCTAGGTGTTTTAGATCGACGTCTTCGGTTACTTGCTTTAGCTGTCTTATTTTTTGCTGGCTCATCTTGTTTGGGCTGCACTTTATTGTCGGTGTTTGATGACGCTGCAGGCTCAGTTTTTGCTGTTTCAGATTTAGCTTCAGGCTTGGGTGCTGTGTTGGTTTTAATTGAGGGTGCTGATGGAGGTGTACTCTCTGCTTTTGTCTCAGGCGCATTTTCACTTGCATTGGCTTGAGTGCTAGCAGGTCTTTGGCGGTTACGACGTGGATTTCGAGTTCGAGGTCTACGTGTATTGGCCTTCTGAGTATCATCATTTGCTTCATCATTTGCCTGTGTACTGTTTATCTGTGTACTTGGCTCGACTTCAACTTTAACTTCAAGTGGCTTATCTTTAGACTCAGGTGCTTCAGTTTTACTTGCTTGAGGCTTGGTATCGACTGGCTTTGCTTGCTTACTTGCAGTTTGAGTCTCAGTGTTTACTTTTACCTCTGATGTTTCAAGCTTTAGCGACTCAGTTTTTTGGGCTGTAGTGTTTTGCGTTACAGTCTTTTGAATAGTAGTTTTTTGTTCTGCAGTTTTGGTTTCAATAACTACCTCAACTTCTGGTTTGCTTTGAGGCTTTTCAATCAAGGCTGCAGGCTTTTGCTTGTCTTCATACTTCTTAGCTTGATGACCTCCATTTCGGTTGCGTCTAGGGCGTTGATTTTCCGGATTTTTATCCTGAAATTCATTGCTTTTACGGTCTCTAGGCTGCTCTGAAGGCTTTCGCTCATTTTTATTTTGGTTGCGATTTTGGCCTTGCTGACGATTTCCTTGCTCTGACTTACGCTGGTTATCATTGGTATTAGTGCGAGTATTTCTATTTTGTGGGCCTGATTTACGCTCGCCTTGATGGGAAACACGCTTGTTTTGGTTACGGTTATCTTGGTTGCGACTACCCTGCGTGTTATTTGTTCTGGTGCTGCGTTGGTTCTGGCGAACAGGCGCTTCACTTGCGACGCTTGCAGTTTTTTCATCGCTACTGAATATCGCTGAAAGCTTGGAAGTAATACGCTTCATTAAGCCTAGTTCTTCGCTCGTGTTTGCTGTTTGCGTATTTGAACTGGTACTTGTTTCTGCCTGTGTTGTTTCTGCCGGTGTTGTAGGTGCTGGTTTTGAGTGGGTAATAGATTTAACCGCAGCTTCTTCACGAACAATCTCTTTTTTGGGTGCTGTTGTTCGTGGAGCATTTTCTATGCGGTCAGACTTGATGTTGTAGCTTGCTTGATCATCACTGTTTTCAGATTCGTCATCACGAATGCGTTTTAATTCGTAATGAGGCGTGTCCATCGCTTCATTTGGAATGATAATGACGCGTACAGATTGTTGTTTTTCGATGTCAGAAATTTGTTTACGCTTTTCATTTAGCAAGAATGTAGCGACAGAGACAGGTAAAATAGCCTGAACTTCTTTGGTTTTATCCTTGGAAGCTTCTTCGTACATAATTCGCATGATGGAAAGTGCTAGTGATTCAATATCGCGGATAGTACCTTGGCCGCTACATCTTGGGCAGACTTCAGAGCGTGTTTCACCTAATGAAGGGCGCAAGCGCTGACGAGACATTTCAAGTAAACCGAAACGTGAAATTTTGCCAACCTGAACACGAGCACGGTCAAGTTCCAGTGATTTCTTCATGCGGTTTTCAACGTCTCGCTGGTTTTTGCTGGGCCCCATGTCAATGAAGTCGATAACAACTAAACCGCCCATATCTCGCAAGCGTAACTGGCGTGCAATTTCTTCTGCTGCTTCGAGGTTGGTTTGAAGGGCTGTTTCTTCAATATCGCTGCCTTTGGTTGCTCTGGCTGAGTTGATGTCAATAGAGACCAGGGCTTCAGTCGGGTCGATTACAATTGATCCACCAGAAGGCAGAGTCACTTCGCGTTGAAAAGCGGTTTCGATTTGCGATTCAATTTGGTAGCGGTTAAATAGCGGTGTTTCGTCCTGATACAGCTTTATTTTGCTCTCATATGCAGGCATAACAGAGCGAACAAAATTAAGTACATCTTCAAATACGAGAGGAGCATCGACTAATACTTCGCCGATATCTTGTCTTAGGTAATCACGTATTGCACGAATAATAACATTGCTTTCCTGGTAAATCAGGAAGGGTGCTGGCCGGTCTTGTGAAGCGTTAGTGATAGAGTCCCAGAACTGCAGTAAGTAATCCAAATCCCATTGAAGTTCTTCTGTTGAACGTCCAACGCCGGCAGTTCGAACGATTACGCCCATGTTTTTAGGTGTGCTAAGACCAGACATAGCATCTTTTAACTGGCTTCGCTCGTCGCCTTCAATGCGGCGTGAAATGCCTCCTGCACGAGAGTTGTTCGGCATTAATACTAAATAACGACCAGCCAAGCTGATAAAGGTGGTTAGTGCTGCGCCTTTATTACCACGCTCTTCTTTGTCAACTTGAACAATAACTTCCTGACCTTCACGAATGGCGTCACGAATATTGACGCGGCCTTTACCTGCAGAAGGTTTGAAATATTCTTTTGAAATTTCTTTTAGAGGAAGAAAACCATGTCGTTCTGCACCGAAATCGACAAATGCAGCTTCAAGGCTAGGCTCGACGCGGGTTATTTTACCTTTGTAAATATTTGATTTTTTCTGTTCTCTTGATCCCGCTTCAATGTCTAGATCATAAAGTTTTTGGCCGTCAACCAAAGCAACGCGCAGCTCTTCACTTTGAGTTGCGTTAATAAGCATTCTTTTCATGTATATTTTCCAGTTAGTGCTGGAAAGCGGCAAAGGAAAGAGAGCAGAAGGGAGAGAGACAAAACAATGCTTTGAGAATATCTGAATGCCTTACTACTTAATTAAGGTGTATTAGATAAAACTCGTTATAGATAGATAGGTAACTACTTACCTATCTGGTCGTTTAATTGTATGTATTTCTCTTGTTTCGTAGCTATAACTGGTCTTACTGCATCGTCACTATATCGATATATTCATCTATATCTGATATGGACGCGCTGCCTCGTGACGCTACGAAGGTATGCATTATTGCTGTATTTTGCATAAATGGCATACGGGCTTAAATTCTGTTTTCTTAACGCGGCTTTCCACGCATTTAATTTTGACTTTCATGTCATTTGTTTAAAATGAGCCTGAAAGCATTCTAATTCTGTTGTTACCTGTATTGTTACAGGTGGCAATATTTAATTTGTTTCTTGGTGCTTAATATTACTTGGAACAAGGTTTAGTACGACTACTATATTTTTTCTCTATTATTTGAATTCTGTTTTTTGTTGCTGCGTTACTTACTACCTTGTTGCTAATATTGTGTTGCCGACGCCTGTTCCCGTCCAGCATCTTCTAAAAAAGAAGTAATTTTTGGTACAAATAAGTACACTCATTTGGCACAATACTGCGGAAATATAGCAGTAAATGTGAAGTGCAGCAAATAATCAGTGCGAATAATTCCTCTTTCAATAGTGAATTGAATCAATTTATGGCAATTAAAAAGTCTCAAAAAAACAGAAAAATGCGATCTCGGCCTGTGGTGGTTAAATCTGAACCACAACTTACGAAAGAAATTGAGGGTGTGGGTGAGAGTGAGCGACCACAGGTTAAATTTGTCACCATAACTGAAAAAAATGAAACCCAGCGTGTAGATAACTTTCTAATTACCCAATTAAAAGGCATCCCTAAATCGAAAATATATAAAATTATTCGTAAGGGGGAGGTGCGTATCAACAAAAAACGTTGTAAAGCTGAAAGTAAATTGGTGTTGGGTGATGTGGTGCGTATTCCGCCTGTTTTTGGGCAGCAGCAAACCAGCGAAGCGCCAAAATTGAGCAAATCTTTAACAAGCTATCTTGATAATGCCGTGTTATTTGAAGATAAATGTTTGCTAGTGATTAATAAACCTTTCGGTTTGGCTGTTCATGGCGGAAGCGGTATTCATGTGGGCTTAATAGAAGCGCTACGTACACGCTACCCTGAAAGTCAGTTTTTGGAACTTGTTCATCGTCTGGATCGGGATACTTCTGGTTGTATTTTGATTGCGAAATCACGTTCAGCCTTACGTAACTTGCATGCCCAGTTTCGAGAAGGTCAGGTTAATAAAATTTACCACCTAGCGGTTTATGGTGATTGGCCAAAGCGCAAGAAGTTTGTGGATGCACCGCTTAAACGTAGTGAAATGCAGTCGGGTGAGCGTGTCGTGTTGGTTCATCAGGATGGCAAACCAAGTCAGACGCGTTTTCGAGCTCTATCTCATTCAGAACATTTTACCTTAATGGAAGCAAAGCCGCTTACAGGGCGTACACACCAAATAAGGGTGCATGCCATGTTTACGGGCTATCCGCTTGTAGGTGATGTGAAATATTTGGCGCGTGATAAAGAGGACTTTTACGGGATGGAAAAGTCGCGTTTAATGCTACATGCCAAAGAAATACATTTTACCCATCCCAAAACGGATGAGATTGTGCGTTTTGAGGCGCCTTATGATGATGTGTTTAAGTTATGTCTCAAAATGATGTCCTTGTCGTTTGAAGAATGAAATGTTACTGCACCTGTTGTGGTGGCGATAATTAATAAAGTTGATGCTTATGAATAAAAATTATGAAGTGGTTGTATTCGACTGGGATGGCACTTTGGTGGATTCTGAACAGCATATTGTTGCCAGTATTGAGTATGCTGCACGAGTGGTCGGTTTGCCTGCCCTGAGTTACGATACCATTAAAAATATTATCGGTTTAGGTATGAAAGAGGCTTTGTTGGTTTTATATCCGGACTTGACTGATGAGCAGATTAAAGTGCTTCGAGAGCGCTATGCGCATCATTTTTTCGGAAAAGAAATGGACCAAAGAATGCTATTTGATGGTGTGCTCGATACTTTGGATCAACTACAGGCTGCTGGAGTGAAACTGGCTGTTGCAACAGGTAAAAGCCGGCATGGATTAGATAAGGCCTTGCAAGCTACTGGATTAAAGCCTTACTTTGATATTGAACGTTGTGCTGATGAGAGCCGTTCAAAGCCTCACCCACTAATGCTGACGCAAATATCAGAATACTTTGCCCTTGCATCCTCAAAAATGTGCATGGTGGGGGATACCGAATATGACTTGGATATGGCTGCCCAGTTTGGGATGGATGCAGTAGGGGTAAGTTATGGTGTACATGATGTAACTAGACTCCAGAAACATAAGCCGTTTAGAATAGTTGATCATATCTCTGAATTATTAGATATTATTTAATTTTTTTAATGACAGTTTGTCAGGAGTCACACTTGGATTCAAATAACCACTCATCCAAAGAATGGAAATTAATCGAAAAAACCATGCTGCAGTTAGGTGCTGAACAGCGTCGTTCACGTAGGTGGGGGGTGTTCTTCAAGACGCTAACTTTTGCGTATTTGTTTGTTTTACTATTTATTATGGTAGATAGCTTGGGTGATAAGCCGCTTAGTGAAGCGGAGTCTTATACAGCGTTGGTGGATTTGCGTGGTGTGATTGCTGCTAGCGAAGAAGCAAGTGCAGACTTTTTGGTGACTGGCTTGCGTGCTGCTTTCAAAGCGGATGGTACAAAAGCGGTAGTGCTGAGAATTAATAGTCCGGGTGGGAGTCCGGTTCAGTCTGGCTACGTCTATGATGAGATAAAGCGTCTTAGAGGTCTGTATCCTGAGATACCATTATATGCAGTGATTAGTGATATAGGCGCTTCAGGTGCTTATTATATTGCCGCAGCCGCCGATGAAATTTATGCAGATAAAGCGAGTTTGGTCGGTTCAATTGGTGTAGTGGCTTCAGGCTTTGGCTTCGTAAATACAATGGAAAAGTTGGGGGTTGAGCGACGGCTTTATACTTCTGGTGCGCACAAGGCCTTTTTAGATCCCTTTAGTGAAGAGAAAGATAGTGAAGTCCAGTTTTGGAATTCGGTACTCAATCAAACGCATGAGCAGTTTATTGCCAAGGTAAAAGAAGGTCGGGGTGATCGTCTGCATATTGATGAAGATACATTTAGCGGTTTGATCTGGAATGGTGAGCAGGCCTTGGAGAAAGGTTTTATTGATGGATTGGGGAGTGCAGGTTATGTTGCGCGTGAAATTGTAGGGCAGGAAGAGATTGTCGATTTCACTCCTCAGCCAGATCCTTTTGAGCGTTTTACCAAAACCTTGGGTATGGCTGCAGGGAAAACGATGGCAAGCGTGTTGAATATTGGAAATATTTCAATGCACTAACTTAATCATGTAAGGTGGGCTCTGCCTACCTTGTTTGTCAATTACAGCGTTTGATTATCAATTACAAAATACATATACCTTCTTTTTCAAGCATCTCAATTAAACGAATAAGCGGTAAGCCAATCAGACTATTAGGGTCGTCGCCGCTGATTCTTTCAAATAAACTTATGCCCAAGCCTTCCATTTTAAAGCCGCCAGCGCAGTCGTAAGCGGGTTCTCGCTCAACGTAGTGAGTGATTTGTTGTCTGTTCAAATGTCGAAATTTTGTTTCGTAGCTTTCGATAGCTGACTGAAGATTGCCAGTTTTACTGTTCAATAGGCAGATGCCTGTATAAAAGAAGGCGCTCCTTCCTTGGCAGCTCATCAATTGCTTTATGGTGTTTGCTTTTGTTTTAGGCTTGCATAACTGTTTAGAATCTAAACAGGCGACTTGGTCGGAGCCAATAATGAGTGCGTTTGGAAACTGTTGAGCAATCGCTTGGGCTTTCTCGTTGGCTAAGCGTTCAGCTAAAGCAATAAAGCTTTCATTTGGGTGTGCTGATTCATCGATATCTGGTGAAGCGCAGTCAAACAGGGTAATTATTTTGCTTAATAAGCTTTTTCGATAAGTGCTGGAAGAGGCAAGAATGATTTTCATTAATTTTAGGCTTTTAAAAAAGGTAAATAATATAAAAAATAACGCTATTTCCTTTGACAATGTAGGGTTGCGGCCCTAGAATTGCGCGCTTATGTCTGAACACACACTGCCAAAGGCGATTGACCCTCTAAAATACGCGGATCAAAACAAGATTCTAGAGGGGAGTCTATCAATTAAATTGATGCCTAGACTAGCTGAAATGCTAGTTGATTCAAATGGCTCTGTGGATGTGATACTAGATTTTGATCGAGATGCGCAAAATTATCGCATTTTGAATGGTGAGTTAAATGCAAAAGTGTCGCTGCTTTGTCAGCGTTGCCTGCTTCCAGTTAGTAAACCCATTAAATCTGAGTTTGCGTTGGGGATGGTTTTTAACGACGAGCAAGCACAAAACTTGCCGAGAGCCTACGAGCCGCTACTAGTAAGTCAAGAAAACTTAGTCTTAGCGGACGTGATTGAAGAAGAGTTAATACTCAGTTTGCCAATGTTTGCCTACCATGACAGCTGTCATAATGAGCATACACCGGAAGCTGAGAGCGAAGATTTCGATAAAGGTGAAGAGCACGAAAACCCTTTTGAAATGTTATCAGCGCTAAAGTTAAAAAAGTAAACTTAAACAAATAAGTGTTGGGCAATGCCTTATCGCTTGTAAATTGAATTGAAATACAACTGGGAGAGCAAATATGGCTGTTCAAAAAAGTAAAAAAACTCGTTCAAGACGTGGTATGCGTCGTTCACACGACTCATTAACAGCAGCTACTTTGTCTGTTGATCCAACAACTGGCGAAAAGCATTTGCGTCACCATATTACTAGTGACGGTTTTTACCGTGGCAAGAAAGTAATTGAGATCGCTGAAGACTAAAGATGACGACAGCAGGGGTCACCATTGCTGTTGATGCAATGAGTGGAGACGAAGGTCCAGAGATCGTCGTTCCTGCTGCTTTATCCTTTCTTCAAAAAAATAAAGCCTTCGATATTATCCTGGTGGGAAATCAGGATAAATTGGAGGCTTTGTTGTTGCTGCACAATAAAGATCCCTCTTTACAAACTTCTATTTCAATTGTTCATGCGGATACTGTCGTGTCCATGGATGAGCGACCTTCTCGTGCGCTCAGAAATAAACAAGACTCATCGATGGCGCTTGCCTTAAGCTTGGTTCGTGACGGGCAGGCCGATGCCTGTGTGAGTGCGGGTAATACCGGTGCTTTGATGATGCTGGGACGCTCAATTTTGCGCATGTACCCAGGGATAGATCGTCCGGCTATTACTAAGCTATTCCCCTCTCAGGGCGGCGGCTGTTTTGTCTTGGATCTGGGGGCTAATGTTGATAGCTCCTCCGAGCACTTATTGCAATTTGCTTTGATGGGGCAATTATTAGCGCAAGCGATTAAGAAAATTGATGAACCAAAAGTTGCCCTATTGAATGTGGGGGGCGAAAGTATGAAAGGTAATGAGCAAGTTCGTCTGGCAGCCTCACTGATCAAAGAATGCGACGCGGTGAATTATGTTGGCTTTGTTGAAGGGGGGGACATCTTTCGATCCGTTGCTGATGTGATTGTTTGTGATGGTTTTGTAGGTAATGTTGCATTGAAAAGTGCTGAAGGTGCGGCGAATATTATTCTTGATGGTATTAAAGCTTTTTTCACCCAGAGCTGGTATAAAAAGTTAATCGGCCGCTTGCTATTACCTTGGTTAGCAAAAAGCCTGAAGCAACTTGATCCGGATACCCATAATGGCGCTATCTTTTTAGGTTTGCAGGGTGTTTTGGTAAAAAGTCATGGTAGTGCGACACCCACTTCCTTCGAGCACGCAATCGATCTTGCGGCCCAAGAAGCTCAGGCAAATCTGCCTGCGTTAATTAATCGTCAACTTGAAGATGTTCTGTTTTAATCTTGTATCTTTTATTTGTGCCTATGTTTGCACTGCCCTTTGAGTTGATATCCTAAATTTAAGGAGTTAATCGTGAAAACTGTTTTTATGTTCCCAGGTCAAGGCTCGCAAAGCATTGGCATGATGTCTAGCTTGCTTGAAGAATTTGACATTGCGCGCCAGGTTTTTGATGAGGCTTCCGAGGCGATTGGTATCGATCTAAAGGGAATTGCTTTAAACGGGCCTGAAGAGCGTATTAACCAGACTGCGATTACCCAGCCGATCGTGCTGACTGCCAGTATAGCGATGTGGCGTGTTTGGGAATCAAAAACCGACATTAAGCCTGACTTTGTTTGTGGTCATAGTTTGGGTGAATATACCGCCTTGGTTGCCAGTGGTGTGCTTTCACTCAAAGATGCTGTTCGTTTGGTGCATTTACGAGGTAATTTGATGCAAGATGCTGTGCCCATGGGTGAAGGTGGGATGGCCGCTATTTTGGGTTTGGATGATGACTCTGTGAAAATGGCCTGTAACGAAGCAGCGCAAGGTGACGTGGTTGCTGCGGCAAATTATAACTCACCTGGGCAGGTTGTTATATCTGGGTCGACAGAAGCTTTAGAAAGAGCGATGGTGTTGGCAAAAGAAAAAGGCGCCAGACGTGCTGTAAAATTGCCTGTGAGTGTGCCTTGTCATTGTGATTTGTTAAAACCTGCAGGTGAGTCGTTAGCGGTTGAAATGGAAAAAACCACCTTTAATGCACTGGCAATTCCGATTGTTCAAAATGTAAATGCTGCGCAAGTTTCAGATATATCATCGCTAAAAACAAACTTGCTTGCTCATCTTCATCGTCCTGTGCTTTGGTCTCAATCTATTTCTGCATTGGTTGAAAGTGGTGCGGAGACATTTATAGAATGTGGCCCTGGAAAAGTGTTGGCGGGTTTGAATAAGCGAATTAATAAGTCAGTGAAAACCATGAATATGAATGATTCGGCCAGTATGGCTAAGGTTTTGGCAGAATTTTCAGAATAAGCAGGCAATTGAAAAGCCAGTTGAGATAGAATCTTGCTAGCAACTTCAGCAAATTTAAAGAGAGTAATGAAAATGGCCATTGAAAAAAGAGTCGCATTGGTTACTGGCGCAAGTCGAGGGATTGGTCAGGCGATAGCTAAAGAGTTAGCGATGAATGAGTCCTTGACTGTGATTGGTACAGCAACCACGGAGGATGGCGCTTCTTCTATTTCTCACTATTTTGCAAAATGGGGTTTGGATGGTGATGGTATTGTAATGGATGTATCTAAACCTGAATCGGTTGAAGAGGGTGTTAAGCAAATTACCCAAGCTTACGGTGCGCCTTTAATTTTGGTGAATAATGCAGGGATTACCCGCGATAATTTAATGCTTAGAATGAAAGAAGATGATTGGAATGATGTCATTAATACCAATCTCAATTCAATATATCGTGTTTCAAAATCTGTCTTGAGAGGGATGACTAAAGCGCGCTGGGGGAGAATTATTAATGTCAGCTCTGTGGTAGCGCAAATGGGGAATCCTGGGCAAGCTAATTATTGTGCCTCCAAAGCTGGAATTGAAGGCTTTAGTCGTTCATTAGCGCAAGAAATTGGTAGTAGAGGTATTACTGTTAACTCGGTTGCGCCCGGTTTTATTGAAACAAGTATGACGGCAGGTTTGTCAGAAGATGTTAAAAATAAAATGCTTAATGGTATTCCAATGAAGCGTTTGGGGCAGCCTGAAGAAGTGGCTTCTCTAGTGTGTTTTCTAGCCTCAAAGCAAGCTGCTTATATTACCGGTGAGACGATTCATGTAAATGGCGGAATGTTTATGGGCTAGGTTTTAAATGCAAAGCCAGTGGCCAAAATACAGCTTTAGCTTGGCCTTAATTGTGTGGTTTTGCAGCTTGTTTACCGCCCGGGATTCATCTAGACTACCCGCCATAAGTTTTAAAACGGTATTGATTGTATTTACATCAGTCCCTAAAAATTTTTTATAGCAGATTAAGCGAATAAAGAGAGAAAACTATGAGTACTGTAGAAGAACGTGTTAAGAAAATTGTTTGTGAACAACTAGGTGTTAAAGATAGTGAAGTTCAGAATACCTCATCTTTTGTAGAAGATTTAGGTGCAGATTCTCTTGATACTGTTGAACTGGTTATGGCGCTTGAAGAAGAATTTGAAACTGAAATTCCTGATGAAGATGCAGAAAAGCTTTCTACTGTTCAAGAAGCGATTGATTTTATTATTGCGAATCAATAAACCAAGCTTTTAATATTTAAAAACCGTCCTTTGTTAATCTTTGGGCGGTTTTTTTTTGCAAGTTGGTTTCAAAAATTGAATTCTTAAAATAGTCAGTGTTGAGGTTGTGAAGTATGTCTAAAAGACGTGTTGTTGTAACTGGAATGGGAATGCTAAGCCCTGTTGGGAATACCGTTTCCGAGTCTTGGGAAAATATCATTAATGGTCGTAGTGGTATTAGTGAGATTACACGTTTTGATACTGAAAATTTTAGTGTCAAAATTGGTGGGCAGATTTCAAACCTTGATGTGACTGACTATCTTGAAAAGAAAGATGCTCGCCGAATGGACATTTTCATGCAGTATGGCATGATTGCTTCAATGCAAGCGGTGCAGGAATCAGGTATTGCCGACTTAAGTCCTGAACAGAAACGACGTGTTGGTGTTGCTTTTGGTTCTGGTATTGGTGGTATTGAAACCATTGATTCGGTACGTGATATCTATGTGAAATCAGGCCCGCGTCGAGTTTCGCCCTTCTTTGTTCCCAGTTCAATTATTAACATGATTGCGGGTAATGTAGCGATAAAGTATGGCTTTCAAGGTCCGAATATCGCCTTGGTAACGGCTTGTACAACCGGTACGCATAATATTGGTTATGCTGCGCGTACCATTGCTTATGGTGATGCTGATGTGATGGTTGCTGGTGGTGCTGAAATGGCGACCACGCCAAGTGCAATTGCCGGGTTTGCCAATGCTAAAGCACTTTCTACTCGTAACGATGAACCTCAAAAAGCTAGCCGTCCCTGGGATAAAACGCGTGATGGTTTTGTTTTATCTGATGGTGCTGGGGCTTTGGTGCTTGAAGAACTTGAGCATGCCCAGGCGCGTGGTGCGACTATTTATGCTGAGCTGACAGGTTTTGGTATGAGTGATGATGCTCATCATATTACGTCGCCAGTAGAGGATGGGTCGGGAGCGCGTACATCTATGGAGAATGCATTGAATGATGCAAACTTGAGCCCGGAAAATATTGATTATATTAATGCGCATGGCACCTCAACGCCTTTAGGTGATGTAGCAGAATGCAAAGCGATTACCGATTTACTTACCGGAAAGACGAAGAATTTATTGGTTAGTTCAACCAAATCAATGACAGGTCATTTACTTGGCGCAGCGGGTGCAATTGAAGCTATTTTCACTGTTAAAGCTATTAATGAGCAAATTGCTCCCCCAACGATTAATCTGGATGATCAGGAAGATGGTTGTGATCTAGATTTCGTTGCTCACAAAGCACGGCCTGCTGCCATCAAAACAGCTTTATCAAATTCATTTGGCTTTGGTGGTACTAACGGTACTTTAATTTTCCAGGCGTTCTGATTTTTCAGATATACTATATTTTCCAAGCACTTTTAAAAATTTACAATCTCCTTTGAAACTCCCATACTGCGATTGTAAGTTTTTAATATATAGGTTGCCTTGTGAATAAAAAAGCGCACATTACATTAGTCAATGGTGTCGAAACCTCTGCCATAACAATTGCAGACCGTGGGCTGGCCTATGGTGATGGTGTGTTCGAAACCATGCGTGTCGTGGCT
>Ga0105348_1000587_pt1 | contig 27109 bp, 22 predicted proteins | sample EN8Hudsemesocosm_2_FD_83504 | JGI IMG/M metagenome (GOLD analysis project Ga0105348, IMG submission 83504) | Methane-oxidizing microbial communities from mesocosms in the Hudson Canyon - EN8C Hudson Canyon | ecosystem: Environmental > Aquatic > Marine > Cold seeps | place: Hudson Canyon... | reverse complement strand
TAGAGGATTTTGCTAAAGACTCAGTGGGTGCGGATTGGGACAGTAACAAAAAATTGATTGTGAACCAGAACATCCCTTTTGGCGAAGACAGGCCGCCTTCAAAAAATGTACAAGAGCTACGATCCACCTTTGAGTCTTATAATCCTGATTGGTCAGAAGGTAAATCGATGCCAATTATGATGCGTTTTGATTTAAACATGATAATAAGCGTACTAGGTACAAGCCTACGCCGACAAAAAAGACCTCAGTAATAAAACTTATCTGAGATACATTAAGACTTTCATTGGATTGACAATAAAATTTAATCACGATACCTTATTGACCGATCGATCAGTTAGTTAGTTAGTTAGTTAGTTAGTTAGTTAGTTAGTTAGTTAGTTAGGTGTCTGTAAAAAACATGAGCAACTTAAGCCCGGCAAAAAGTGCGAAAGCACGAAATAAAGACGTATCATGTCAAGCTATTCTTGATGGGGCAGAACGTTGTTTTGTTGCCAAAGGTTTTGATGGCGCATCAATGAGCGCGATAGGACGAGAAGCTGGAGTCACTCAAAGTCTTATTCATTATCATTTCCATAACAAAGAAAACCTTTGGAATGAGGTAAAAAGAAGACGGCTTAACGCCTGTTTTTCTCAGCAGAAGCAGTTATTGGAAAAGGCAGCAGATGAAAATGTAATTTCCCAGATCATCACGCTATACTTTAGAACCTTACAAAATAATCCTAGCCTAACACGCTTACTTGGTTGGAAAACGTTAACAGAAAAAAATCACCAGAAAAGTCAATCACAAGATGACATGTTGGAAATGGAAGTAACACGTCTCGCAGTTGCACGAATATCTCATGCCCAACAGCAAGGTATTATTCGTGATGATTTAAGCCCGTCTTATCTCGTTGTTTCTATGTTTGCTTTAGTCACTCACTGGTTTAATTCCCGTGAAAATTACTTCAACCGACCTGACTTGGATATTAACCAAGATAAAGCTGATGAAGAGTACTTGAATACTATTATCCAAATTACCCTTCAGGGTATTTTGATTACCCGTGAATCTAAATAATTATAAAGCGATGGGTGAAAATGAAAACATTAATACAAAACTATCAGAATATCCCGGGCGAACATTGTGGCAGCACAGCAATGATGAACCTTATAGCACACTATTGTGGTTTAAAACTTTCTGAAGCAGAAGTCATTGGTCTTGGTTCTGCTACCGACTTTATTTATATCAAAAGCGAACAAAATCAACCTAAGATTTTAACACTTGGCCGAAGTAAGTCTATGGAAGTTGATTTAACACAAGCATTAGGTATTGATTACCGTGAAATACCTGACTTAGATAACGCGCATGCCTGGGAGGTTGTAAAGCAAGAAGTGTTAGCCGGTCGACCTACCATGTTGTCAGGTGATACTTTTTACTTAGATTACCGAGGCTTTGGAGGACACCACTTCCCTGCTCACCGCTTCGTATTAGTTGGTTTTGATGATGAACGCCGTAAAGCCATTATTGCTGATCGTATTGACTCAACGTTTGAGGAAAGCGCCTATGATGCCCTAGCTGCAAGTCGAAACCCACCAACGCCAATAAGCACATATAATCTTTGGGGTAAATTTCATGGTACTGATGTAAAACGTACAATGAGAGAAGCCTGCTTATTTGCAATGGATCGATCCGTCAAACGTATGCTTGGCATCGACAAAAGTCCCGAAATGTTACTCAAAGCATTCACAGGTAAATTTCAAGTCAAAATTACAACAGGCATTCAGGGAATTCGTGCTTTTCACGAAGATTTTCTCTCATGGAAAACAGATGAAGATTGGAAAACAACGGTAAAGTACACATCAGATTGTTTTGAACGCTACGGAACTGGCGGTGGAAACTTTAGAAAGATGTACGCTAACTTTCTTGAAAAAGCACAACAACACGCCCCTGAAGTTATAGACCAAAAATGTATTTTAATGACCCGAAATATCGCCCAAGAATGGACTACATTATCTGGACGGTTAATTCAGTTAACCAAAAAAAACAGTGATCACAACTGGAAAAAATGCCACGATAAAATTGGTAATATTCTTCTACAAGAAACAGCTTTATATCAGCACTTGGAGCAGCGTTTAAAACATGCCCGCTAATACGAATCCACACAAAGTGGAGCGTTTATTTGTTCTGCCTTTATTTATTATTGCTTTCTTGGTACAGGCTGATCATTTAATTATGGTGCCTTTAAGTACAGAAATTGCCAATGAAACGGGCATATCAATGACTCATACAGGCTTACTGATTTCCATCTATCCGATTGCAGCGGCCTTCTCAGCCTTCCTCTTCGCCCCTTTCTCTGACAGAGTTGGGCGAAAAAAAATGCTCATATTTTTAATTATTGGATTTTGCCTTTCATCATTAGGGTGCGCGCTTGCCAACTCATCAGATAGTATCTTTTTATTTCGAATATTATCAGGGATTTTTGGAGGCATTATTATTCCAAATAGCTTGGCTTTCATAAGTGATAGTTTTGAAGGAAAACAGAAAATAAGAGCACTAACAACGTTGACGCTATCCTTCCCTATCGCATCTGTTTTAGGTGTTCCGCTAGGGGCTTGGATTGGCGATATTTTTTCCTGGCGAGCACCGTTCTTTTTTATCACATTAGTCGGTATTTTCTGTGGTCTCTTTATACTCAAATTACAAACCATTAATGGCACTAAAGAAAAAAGTATCTTTCAACAATATTATGAGTTTTTTTCTCTTTGGCGCAACAATAAAATACGGTCAATGTTTGCTATTCAATTTTTGATGCTCATTGGTTTGTTCGGATTTGTACCTCAGATCAGTACTTGGCTAACATTAAATTTTAATATGAGTACTACGGGGATTGGCCTTTGTTATATGCAAGGAGGCATTGGTGCAATTTTGGGAAACATTACAGCTAGACACTTACTTCAACGAGGACATGAAACTAGTTTGATTAGTATTGGATCTTTAGTAATGGCGGTCACTTTATTACTTGTCACTATGGAATTACTCACTCCGAGTTTAATAGGTTTAGGTTTCGCTTTTAGTATGTATGGAGGCTCACTTAGAGTACCGGCATTTCAAGTCATGCTCAGTGATTTAGTCTCTGCAAAACTTCGGGGACGCTTATTATCAATGAGTATGATTGTTGCGAATGTTTCAATGGGTCTTGGAGGTATATGGAGCTTGCCATTTTTATCAATCGAGTCTGGCCGTTTAATCGGCATGGAACACATAGGTTGGGTCTGCTTTATTACACTTTGTTTTATTCCCATCCTGGTATACCGAATCAAAAAACTAGATATACAAACTGATTAACTTAATACGAAGGACGCATTCAGGCCTATGAAAACAGTTGATGAATTTGGCTTAGCCACCGCCTTATTAAAAAAGCTATACATAAACAAAATAGTAGTTTCAGAAAAATCTCAAGATTTAGCAAAAATTTTGAAAAGACACCCTAAATTGATTGTAGCCCTGAATCACGGTCCGATGGCAGGGGCCTTATCTGGGTTAATTGGTACAGCAGATATGTTTCAAAAGCATGGAGGTTCATCGCGCGTGCCTTTTGGTATTACTTGGCGAACCTTTTATCAGCTACCCATCACAAAACAAGTACTGACTTACTTAACTCAGGTAGACCGCGGCTTGAATTTTGATGATGCTAGCCGTTTGCTCTCTGACAGTAAATTTACAGACTGCTTTATTATGCCCGAAGGCGAGCTTTGTAATTTTGGCAATGGCATTGATCTACAACCTTTTCTTAGCCCCCGCTTTGTTGAGCTCGCGATTAGAAATAATGTACCCATTCTAGTGGTTGTACACCAAGGTGCTGAAAACTGGGCTTGGCCTATAACCATTAAAGATAAATATAAGCCTTTGTTTAGTTGGCTACCACAAAACATGAAAGACAGCTTTGAGAAATCTAGCATTATTAGTATTCCTAAGCCATTTAAACGAAAACTGAATAAACTCTATATGTCGTTTTACCTATACCAGCCAAAGTTAAATATAGTAGACCTTAAAAAAGATATGGAGCAACGCTTAGAACAGTTAACAGTGGAATCCAATAAAGTGCGTGATCGAATGCAAACAATGATCAAGCAACTTCAAATCGAAGCAAAATCTCAATGAGATTAGTAAATACACTAAATGTCACAAGGAGTAATTTATATGCCTTTACACAATGTTTTTGAACAAAAACTTGAGCTTCCTATTATCACGGCCCCCATGTTTTTAATCTCTGGTCCTGAACTCGTCATTGCGTCTTGTAAAGAGGGTGTTGCAGCCTCCTTCCCTGCTCCAAATGCTCGCACGATTGAGGTTCTCGACCAATGGCTAGAACAGATCACTGGAGAATTAGAAGCTTTTCAACAGAAGCACCCAGAGAAAAAAGTTGCACCTTTTGCTGTTAACTTAATCGTCCACCCTGGTAACGGAAGACTAAACGCTGAGCTTGATTTAATCGAAAAGTACCAAGTCCCATTTGTAATAACAAGCGTTGGTAATCCAAAAAAAGCCGTTGAGCGTTTGCATGAAATTGGAACCACCGTATTCCATGATGTCATATCAATAAAACATGCTCACAAAGCAATCAGTGCTGGAGTTGATGGCCTCATCCTTGTATGTGGTGGTGCGGGCGGGCATACAGGTTCACTTAACCCTTTTGCTTTTATTTCTCAGGTTCGTGAATTCTGGCAAGGAACCATTATTGTGGGCGGTGCCGTAAGTAACGGACAAACTGTTCGTGCTATTGAAATTCTAGGTGCTGACCTTGCTTACGTAGGCTCACGATTTATCGCTACGAATGAATCAATGGCCGACCAGCAATACAAAGATATGCTGAAAGAATGTGACGCTGATGACGTAATTTTATCGAATAAATTCACCGGCATGAATGCAAACTTTCTTAAGCCAAGCATAACATCAGTAGGTTTAGACCCTGAAAAATTCGAACGCAAAGACATTGCTGCATCTAAAGCACAAGCATGGAAAACAGTTTGGAGCGCAGGTCATGGCGTTGGCAGCATTCATGATGTTCCAAGTGTTGCTGAATTAATCGCGCGAATGAAAGAAGAGTACGAAGCTGTAAAATAGACTTAGATAAATTGGATTTTGAAATTACCAACCTTCATTAGAGTAAAGTACACTAAGCATTATCAAATGCCCATTTAATAAAGGAAAAGTTGCGCTGTGACTCAGTTTGGTCTAGAACACGGTAAACAAAAAATAGCTTATCAAGGTGTAGAAGGCGCTTATTCTCACCTTGCATGTAAAAAGGTTCTTCCAACACATGAAGCTTATGCTTGTGAGGATTTTCAGTCAGCTATATTAATGGTTGAAGAAGAAAAAGCTGAGTACGCCATGATTCCGCTAGAAAACTCTACTGCAGGCCGAGTAGAAGAAATCTACCGACTATTACCTAAAACTCATTTACAAATTGTGGCTGAACACTTTGAACCAGTGAATCACTGTTTAATGGCCTTACCGGGTGTAACATTAAAAGAAATTAAAACAGTTTCATCACACCCTCAAGCATTAGCGCAATGTTTCTATCACCTAGAAACATTGAATATCAAGCCACTTGCAGCGGTTGATACTGCGCTCTCAGCTAGAGATTTAGCCTCAACAAGCAACCTGGATAATGCATCTAAAAACCATAGCGCTATTGCTTCAACTTTAGCCGCTGAGCTTTATGGCTTAAATGTGCTTGAAGAGAACTTTCAAGATGTTAGCGGTAATACAACACGCTTTATCGTATTAGCAAAAAATGCCCACAAACAAGCCTATGACCCTGATCAAGCTTATATCACCAGTTTGTTATTTTCAGTGCGCAACATTCCTGCTTCTTTATATAAAGCCTTAGGTGGTTTTGCCACTAACGGTATCAATATGATTAAACTTGAAAGCTATATGGATGGTGGCACGATGGAAGCCAGTCATTTTCATATTGATATTGCAGGCTATCCCGAACACAAAAATATGATAAATGCCTTGGAAGAATTGAATTTCTTTGCAAAGGAAATTCGTATTCTGGGTACTTATCCAGCGCATAATTATCGACGTTCGCATGGTTTTGTTTAAGTCTATTTTACAATAGCAGCGATTTCACGAAATTGTTGTCCATCCGCTTTTTGTAATAGCTCAAATAAAAGCATTTCTACCGAGGAAATAGAGACGCCTTGTTTGGCCATATTGGCTAGGCCTACCTGTTTATTTTCTGACGTTCGAGACGAAACAGCATCTCTCACAACCGTTACCTCATAACCCGCATCTAATAGCTGACCAGCACTTTGATAAACACAGATGTGCGTTTCTATTCCGACTAATATGACCTGTTTTCGGCCCGTTTTTTCTAAAGTCAGTTTGAAGTCTTCACTCCCCATACAGCCAAAAGATGTCTTAGCAATGGGGTTTAGTGAAGGTAAAATGCTTGTAATTTCTGGAATTGTCGAACCTAACTTATCAGGTACTTGCTCTAATAAAATACTCGGCAATTCTAGTACGTTGAAACCTTTTATGACTTTCTCAATATTAGCGAACAGGGCTTCTTTCTCAGACATAATCTGGGCAAGTTTCCCCTGTACATCCACTATAACTAATATGGTTTGCTCTTTATTTAACATACGTCATCTCTCTTGAAATACACAGCTAGTCGTTCTATTGATCGGTAAATAATAACATTCCGATCATAAAACCATATTATGGCAAAGTTTTCACACCTCATTGTCGCATAATGTCAATCAATTTCACTTTGTGTCAATGACGAAAATACCATGAAGGGATATATTAGGACTACAAGCATTAAGAATAAAATAATAAGTGGAGCATATTATATGAGTACACAACGTAAATATTGGGGCTGGGGTTACGAGGACCACAAAATTGACGCAAAGGCATTAAAGAAGACAATTTCTTTTTTGTGCCAAGCATTAAACGTCGAAAATAAGATTGCACAGCACCCTCTTCCAATTGAAGAAATAGAACTACGTGAACCTCGGTTCCAACTAAACAATACTATTTCAATGATATGCTCTCACGATCGCTATGACCGTTTATCTCATACTTATGGTAAATCCACGAGTGACATTGTTAAAGGTTTGAGAGGTGAGTTCCCAAACCCTCCCGATTACGTCGCATTTCCGAAAAGTGAAAGTGATTTACAGAAATTAATCACGTTTGCTGAAGAAAATACGCTTTCTCTCATTCCATACGGTGGAGGTTCAAGTGTTGTCGGAGGTGTTGAACCAACAAAAAGCACACGCTATAAAGGCACAATCAGTGTTGATATGAAACACTTTGACCAATTATTAGAAGTAGACGAAACCTCACGTTGTGCTAGGTTTCAGGCAGGAGTCTATGGACCAGCGTTAGACGCGGCACTTAAACCGTATAATTTAACACTAAGGCATTTCCCTCAAAGCTATGAGTTTTCAACACTAGGTGGCTGGATAGCAACTCGAGCCGGTGGACATTACGCAACACTTTATACTCACATTGATGATTTACTTGAATCAGTCCGAATCGTGACACCCAAAGGTATTTCTGAAACCAGACGTTTACCAGGATCAGGTGCAGGCCCAAGTGAAGAACGAATTGTGCTTGGCTCTGAAGGTATTTTTGGTTTTATTACCGAAGCGTGGGTTAGGTTACAAGATTCGCCCAAGTATAAAACCACCACAACCTTGCTCTTTAAAAAGTACGAAGACGCCGTTAACGCCACCCGAAAAATTGCTCAGTCAGGTTTATTTCCATCAAACTGTCGTTTAGTAGACTCTTTAGAGTCCTTTAGTATGGGCTTAGGCGATGGCAATAGTAGCGTTTTACTTTTAGGTTTTGAGTCAGCCAGTTGCCCTGTTAATGACAAACTGAACCAAGCAATTTCACTATGTGATGAGTTCAATCCAAAACAGATTCAAGATAAAGATCAACAGACCTCTGAAGATGCAAATAGCTGGAAGCAATCATTCTTACAAGCACCTTACCTGAGGGACGAGTTGTTACAAATGCATATTCTTGCAGAAACCTTTGAAACAGCAATAACCTGGGATAAGTTCGACGCGTTCAATAAACGGATAAAAAGTGAAGTTCAAAAATGCATCTTAGACACATGCGGCTCTGGGTTTATAACCTGCCGTTTCACCCACGTTTACCCAGACGGGCCAGCACCTTATTATACGGTTGTTGCAAAAACTGAAGCAGGCAAAGAAATTGAGCAGTGGCAAAAGATCAAAGATGTCGCTAGTAATATTATTATCGAGATGGGTGCCACTATTACGCACCACCATGCAGTTGGGAAAGATCATCGCCCTTACTATGAACAGCAGCGCAGCCCTTTCCTAACAAATATTCTAACTGCATCAAAAGATAGACTAGACCCCAAAGGTATTTTAAACCCTGGAGTATTAATTTCTGAACGTGATGAATAAGCGTTTAAACTTCTAACACCTTACTCAGTCATTTCTAAATAAAGTGACTGAGTTTTTTACACTATACAGCCCACTGTCATTCCGGTAGTCTTTCGCTTAAAGCGCCTACTTTTGGTTAGCCGGAATCCAGCTCTTTGATTACTATTTAAGTACTAAAAGTATATTAAAACTCCTGCCATGATTTAATAAACTTTTGAGGCGGTATTCCGAACCATGCCTTAAATGCTCGATGAAATGCACTTGATTCAGAATAGCCCAAATTTTGCGCCACGATGTCAACATCAAGCTTTTGTCTAATCAATTGGCTCACCGATTGCTCCTTTAAGACCTCTTCCTTTAACAGTCGGTAACTGGTGCCTTGCTCAGATAAATTCCTTTGAAGCGTTCGTTTGTGCATGCCTAGTTCAGACTCAACTAAATCGATACTGGAAGCAGCAAAACCACATTCTTCTATCAATTTTTTTACGGAATCAATCAATGCGATACTTTCATTTTTTGAACGCAGCATCTCTTCAGCAAAAGATTTATTCAGTTCATACAAGTGTTCATGACAGCCTGCAATAGGTTCATCAAGTGCTTCGGTCATAAAACTAATTGTAAGGTTTCCTTCCCTTTGAACAACTTTGCAACCAAGGTGTGTAGATATTTGTTTCTCATCCAGCGAAGAGGGAACAGATAGTTCTTTTACTTTGACGCGGTTATTCGAAATAGCATCAACAATTCCGATTAAACCGGCAATGACTGAAAGTGCTTGATGTGGGTTAATTGGTACAATATTAGGTGTTGCGATGTATTCACACTCAATAGATCCACCCTCATTATTTTCGATAAACTGATAAGCCCCACTCTCGCTTATCAGTTTTTGAAACTTAGCAATATTGCCTAACACAATACGTACACTCGGGCTATGCCAAATAATGGTCATTAAAACACCCAAGGCACGATAATCCAGGCTCAAACCAATTTTCACCCCTAATAAAGGGTCTCCAGCAATATCGTATGCTCTATGCCATAGCCGACGAACGATACTGAGTTCAACTCGCTGCCCACTCACAAACTGACAGCTATCAAAGCCTGGTAAACCAAACGTTAACTTTCGAGCATCCAAGCCAAAATTGGTAAACGCTTTTACCAGTGCATTTACCCAACCACTCTCAATATATAAATGTTTCATCGTGTCAATTTACATTAGTAATTTCAATTTAAAAGTACGGCTAAACTTTGTTAGAAAATACAATAAACTGAAATTGTATATAAGTTTTGGTACAGGCAAAAAAAGCTAATTCGCATCACCTACTTTATCAAAAGATACCAGATTTATGTTTTATTGGAAGTAGAATAACGCAAAGTTAAGTAGCTCCTAACTGAAAAAAATAGTCTCATCAAATTCTGCTGATGAATCAGCTTACAAACACTCTTTAATTTTACGCACCATGGCCAAAATGATGGATTTGGCGACCCGCTTTACTACGCAGAATGGGTTCATTACTGAAGCACTATTGTTAATATCTCAACAATCCTTTTTAATCAATAAACTTTAAACAAGCTGCAATCCGGCGTCTTTGAAAATATTTTCACATTGCTCAACTTGAGCCTGACTCATCCATTGTTTCAACAAGTCATCACAGTCAGTGTCGGCGTTATAGCCAAGTTTATCGCGTTTATCATGCCAGATAGGGTTATAGGTCATAAGCTCAGTTCGACTAACATTATGTTCTTTCAAAAACTGGGCAATGGCTTTTAGATTTGATTCCGAGTCTGTAATCCCCGGCACTAGCGGTGTGCGAGCCAGAATTTCGACCCCACCCTCTAAATACAGTTGATGAAGCTTCGCAAAGTTACTCAAAATTGCCTCGTTACTTGCTCCACAGTACTGTCGATGCTGGTTCGCATCGTACAATTTAAGGTCAAAATAAATGGTGTCTAACCAGGGGTAAAGCAAACTGATAAACTTGTCATAGGGGAAGAGTCCACATGTTTGCAACAGAGTATGAACGCCATTCGCCTTCAATTTTTTAAGAAGCTCTGAAACAAATTCCATGTGCAGAGTTGGCTCCCCCCCCGAGAGAGTCACACCGCCGCCGGAGCTGTCGTAAAATGATTTGTACTTTAATACCCGTTGACAGATTTCATCAACCGACATCATTTCGCCTACTTGCGTAATCGCTGTTGACGGACATGCCTCAACACATTGATAGCAGTAGGTACATTTGTCACGGTCAATCAACTCTTTATTATTAATGATAATCGCCTGCTCTGGACAGCTTGCCTCACACAAAGGCTTATCTGATAAAGAGTCTGATATAGAACCTGATGAACCGCAGAACTCAAACCCCAGGCATTCTTTAGCTTCAAAAGAAATCTCACCAACTTTGGAAATACTCTCTGGATTATGACACCAGTCACAATCCAGCAGGCATCCCTTGAAGAACACAACAGAGCGTATGCCAGGACCATCATCCAAAGCGTTGCCTTTTATATCTAGTATTAACGGTGTTGACCCAATAGACCGTTCGGCACTCATAAACCGTACTCCGTTCGCTCAATCAACTCTATTTGAATCTCTTTATTAAGGGTGACAAAGTAGGCGTTGTAACCTGAAATACGAACCAGTAAATTGCGGTAATTCTCTGGATGAGCCATGGCATCTCTTAGGGTTTCTGACGTGACGACATTGAACTGCATTTGCATTCCACCGTGATCAAAATAAGTCTTCACGTAGGAACTCATGGTATTGACCGTTTCTTCACGAGTGTCTTTTGAATCAGGAATCAACTTAACATTAAAGGCAATATTATTGTCCATAAATTCCGGGTTCAATTTCGCCACATCGCAAATATTATCGAGAAAGTTTTTTGACGCCGAAGGTTGTGGTGTCAGCCCCGGAGTGAATGCTTTTCCAGCTAAGCGTCCAGAAGGAAGTGCACCGGAAAGTGAGCCGTAAGCCACATGCTGCGACATTGACCAAAAGCCTGCAGTATAGGGCCCATCACGAAAATTACGGCACTTATTATAATAGCCATGAAATGCCCCTGCCACTCGATTCGCCATCGCGACAGCATCTGGGTCACCAGATCCAAATAATGGTACTTTATTTTGTACTAAGGCCCGTAATGCAGGGTTATCTTCAAAGTTATTATCGAGCGCCTGCTTTAGCTCTTCGAATGAAAAACGTTTTTCATCGAACACCAGTTTTTTAATCACCAGCAATGAATCTGTCACATCGGCCAGACCGATGTTTGAAACACCAGATGAATTGTATAAAGCCCCCCCCCTTGTTACATCTTTGGCATTCTTGATTGAACCATCCATCAAAGCACTGAGTAGCGGTGTTGGGCGATATTGGGCGTGGATTTCTGCTAAAGCATTATTGAGTTCGACGGCCTGATCAATCAGAAAGGTTTGCTGGTTCATATACGCGGTAAAGAATGCATCAAATGAATCAAAACTATCCACTTTTCCGGTTTTTGGACCTAAGTGCCAATTCATCAGTGGGTGATAACCATCATTTAGTGCCATCTCCATACCAGCAACCAGATTCATTAAAATCGAACCTGTATGAGCCATATGTTTACCCGACAATGTTGGCTCAACGCAGCCAGTTGCGGACCAGTCACGAATCAGTTTTTTGGGATAACCATGCGGTTCAAGCGAAGCAAACACAGCATCGTCATTATGCATTGACGGTGTTCCGGCAGTAATAAAGTTAACTTCACATAAACGATCCAAATAGGCATCACTGTTAATGCCCTTTTTAAAACGGGCATTAACATTTACATCACGAATTGAAAGCATCTCTGTCACTTTGAGGAAGATGTAAGTCATATCATTGACCGCATCTTTACCGTCAGGTGTCACGCCACCCAAAGTTAAGGCTTGGGTAGACGAGGCACCACCAAAGAGAAAGTTAGCGATATCGGGGCCAAGCGGGAAGTGATCGGTACAACGCATGAAAAAGCAACCAGCCAATTCAATCGCATGAGCGATATAAGTCTTTCGCTCTTTGGTACTGGAAAGCTTTTTCATATCGCTTTCAAAAAATGGCTGTAGCCATTGATCAAGACGTCCGACAGAAAGCCCTGTATCAGCATTTTCGTTCAGCAAGCCTACCCAAGTAATCCAAAGCGCATTAAATGCTTCATCAAGTGTTCCCGGAGCTTGCATGGGTACTTTGTGACAGATTTCAGCCAGTTTTAACAGTTCTTTCTTACGCTTGCTATCGGTTTCATCCTGCGCTTTATTTTTAGCTTCTTCTGCCAAATTTTCTGCGTATATATTAATGCCTTCCAGGCAAAGTATCATTCCTTCCAAGGCATTTTTTCCAGCCTTGGCTGCCGGATCATCAGCATTTAAACGCTGCTTAATTTCATTGATTATGCCATGTGTACCGTTTTCAAGCAGACGAGGAATATCAGGTATGGTGTGAGAAATACCGATACTCTTCCAAACAAAATAAGCCACCCAACGCTCATTAATTTTCTGGCAAACCGGATAATCGTTTTGTGCTCGCATCCACTCATTAAAGTTACGTTTGGCCCAGAACGGAAAAATATCAAAATGAAGACTTTCAATGGTTTCCTGAGAAATATCAAACGGAATCAAGCTACGTTTATCAATGGATAATAATTCACCCCAAATCATCACACCCTGAGCATCAGGATAAACTACACTTCCCGCGATAGGATTGCTTGAGCTTGTTCCGGCCAACAAGTCACCCTCACGAATAATAGGACGTTTGTTGGACATTAAATATTTAAATGCCTGAGCCTGACGAATCTCTGACGCAGGTTTATTGCCTTCACAGTCCTTCTCAAAACCGTTTTCACGGTAATACTGAGTCAACCATTTCGCCCTTTCGGCACAAACTTCTGCTTTGTTATTAAGGTGGTCATCCAAGAAACCACGTAAGCGAGGGAAATTTTCCATGGAAAATTCAGGGAGATAGGGGTCCTCAAGATAATTAACACCCAGATCTTGTTGAGCTTTTTTATGATCACACCTCATACGATATTGAGGGCGAGCCTCAAACTCTTTGGAAAGTGAAGCGTCCTCCCCCCCGTAATCTTGTTGCCTCTCTTGTTTATCAGCATGCTGCGTTTTTTTGAGCATCTTTTGATGTTTATCCTCCATCAACAAAGACACAAAGAAATTGAAGGTTTGCAAATATGCGAGGTTCCCCTCCAAGACGATCCGGTTTTTCAACACCAGATTAAGTGCTTCGCTTGGAGGTAAGCGGAACATCTCCACCAAGGCATCTTCGTGGCTAAAGGTTAAAACTACATCAGTATTTTCTGGGATATTGGTCAGTACTTTTATTTTTCCGTTTTGAAAAGCAATACCCTGTTTCACACTACCTGAACGCGTTTTAAAACCAATAATAAAATTTATCCAGCCGTCGACACCTTTCATATATTTTTTTAAAGATGGCCTCAAGGAAAACTGGGCAGCCAGAACGCGTAACAACACATGCGTTGCAGGGTTCAGTAAAGGCTTTCGAACAGTATTGTTAAATACCTGATTAAAAGATAACCGATTCAACTGTTCAGGAACGAACGGGATATGGCTTAACTTGTTCATCTTAAATCCTCATTTTATATATCTGAATTTCAAATGAATTCAGTTAGTTGTTATTTGATACGAAGAATTCTCGTTTTTGCGCTGCCCTTCAATTTCCCTTCACGTAAGAACAGACTAAGGCTCTAACGGTAAAATTAGTTCTTTACATATTCTTTCAATCGTTTTGTTTAGGTCTGTATCCATCTCCTGAAGTACCCGATTATTATGCAGTGACACCACTCCATGCAGCGTTACCCAGGCTTGAATGGTCCGGTAGCTTGCATCGTCTTTAGATATTCCAGTGAGATCCATGACGATTTGGGTCATCATTCTGGCCACCGCTAACGCCGTTTGCTTTTCATCGAAAGCAACTTTTTCCAGGTCAGTACCCACGTAATCAGCATACTTTGGCGTATTCCCCCCTAACATGACTTCATAATAATCGGGGTTATTCATACCAAAATCGAGATAAATACTGACAAACTCTTCAAGTACTTTCGACGGTGAATCAAACTGTCGCTCTACTTTTTGAAAACGCTCAAGCAACATAGCAAAACCAGCCGTTTGTATTCCCAGATAAATTTCATCTTTATTTGAGTAATAATTATAAATATTAGTGGCCGTCATCCCCATAGATGCAGCAAGCTTTCTCATGCTGAGCTGGTTAAAACCGTCTTTGCAGATAATCTCTTTTGCTGCCTCAATAATCTGCATTTTTACAGCAACAACATCATCAGCACTACGTGGCGCTTTAGGCATAGATCAAACCTTATAATTTATCAATTAACACTGTTAACTTAACAGCGTTAACCATACCTCTGTCTTTTCAATATTTCAAGTTAAAGTAATACTCTGATGATGCTTAATTGAGTTAAACTTGATGAAACTGCTCTAAAAAACAGTACGAATTTCATACAGCAAGGTCTATACTTAAATTAGTTATAACTGTGAGCCAAAAGCACAAGGCTGGCTGTTTTAACATGAAAGAACAGGTTTTTTTCAAAGTTCAAGCAACTTATATGAAGGAGGCTAGCCATGAATAAATATCTACTAACAACATCGGTCATATTGATCCTGACAGGCTGCACAGGAGGAAACACTAACACTCAAGAAGCCCTAAATATCAGCTCCTCTGATGGTATGGGCCTCTTTAATGAGTGCTTCAGCTCAGATTACAATGCCAAAGTTGTTTTACCCGAAGCGGCTTATCAAAAAGGCGAATGCTTTTTATCTTTAGCTATGAGTGAGCATGAAGATGGTAATGGTTTCAATGAATTAGAAGTAGGTGCTAATCAGCATACAGTCTTACAATATGCTAATAGCTGGTATGCAATGGCGGCTAACGCCGGATTCCCCTTAGCAAAAACCCGCCTGAATCATAGCCAATCAGCCTTGTACGCATTTGAAAGCAATGCCTTGACAAACGAAAAAGAAAATTACGAACAACTAGCATCTGAAAAAGAATTCGACACTCTTGATGCCGACCGGAACGGATCTTTATCGTTTGAGGAAGCTTCAGCTATTTTGGAGCTGGCGAAATCGTTTTCAATTTCTGATTTCGACGAAAACGGAAAAATCAGCCTTGCGGAGTACATCATCTACACAGGTGAAGCGACGGCTGCAGGAAATTAAGAAGCAACCTAATGTCACAAAAATGACTCTTTAGTACAGGCCTTCTGAAGGCCTGAAGGAAGTTGTTACTCTGCCCCCAATTATTGAGAGGTCAGCCAGCTGTACCTGAGGCGCATATCTGCTTTGCAATCTGTACCAACAGCACCATCATATGGTGTGGATGAGCATGATACACCTCCACTGATTTTGATTGAACGATATATATCCTTTTGCCAGACAATTCCAATCTCGGCAACAACGGGCTTATGAAGGTCATCAAAAAGACTTTCATAAGCAACCCTTCTTGCCCCAACAAACGCCCCCAATCCTTCCCCGCCAAATACTGGGGTATAACTTCCATTTTTCGGTAACAATAGCAATGGCAGCGTGGACTCTCCAAGAGGTTGTATAGCTACCATCAGACCTCCGCCTATCTCGACAGTATCGTTACCAAGAGATGTATGTCCGTAGGGTACAATTTTAACCGACCGACTTCCAATACCCAAAGAAGCCCATAGGACTCTTACCCAAGATGAAACACCTACCAGCCCTCTTATATCCTTAGTACTGATAAGGTTCCGCGACCCTTGACCAATAATACTATGGAATAAATTTTGCGCTGCAAAACCAACATCATCGACGGCGCCACCTTCAAGACCTACTCTACCTGTAAAGTTGACCTCCGATGCAACAGACAACTTTATTCCTTTGCCAAGCAAAATATTCATTCGACTCATTGAAGGAAGAGGATCATTGTTAGGACGTTTTTTTTCCAGTACTTCAGGGGTTGCAACCAGAAAACCGAGCCCAAAATACCTCTGGTCTATTTTAGCTGCAAGCTCTAATGACCCAGTTATACCACTACCGTCCGAGGAAAAATAAGTATCATTGCCATAGGCTACCATCGATTCGGCCATTGTAGCGGTAGCTATCGAGGCACTCAAAACAGCCAGTACTATAGATATCAGTCGCATACCTTAACCTAAGCAATCTCTAATTTAATTATCTGAATTGATCCGTTTAAGGTTTTCTATGTAGCTTTTCATTCTCAACCAAATGCCAGCTAGCATGCTTACCTTTCAACTTATCTTGATGCGATAACACAGTGTTCACCACAAAATGTTCAATTTTCCGCTTAAGCGGAAAGTCGATACCGATAAGAGGGTTATAAGGATTACTTAGACTGAATGCCTATATTTCCAGACGAAAGCTATTGCTTTAGGCAGTACCACGACAGTGAAAGTCATGAGTATTCGCTATGACCATCAGGCTGCACACTAGCAACAATACTTTTTTATACTCCCATTTCAGACGTTTCCATGAAAGTTGGTGCGAGCCGGAAACATAGGTAAACGAACCATTCTCGTCAATTTCATCACCCAGGAACAACCATGCTTTCATGGTAGGATGAAAAGTACCGGAATGTAAGGTTTTTTGAAAAAAAATCAATAGCGCTCTAATGACGTTTGTAGGATCTAGTCGCAAGCATCATGCCGCCTTCAGTCCGTAGCTGACCTACAATAATGCTTACATGCCATCCACAGGAGCATCCATCAATAATTTTACTGATGGTGATTCATGCTCACCGAAATTGGGAGGTTTGTGTAAAAAATATTTACAAACCTAATTGTTTTGCAATTACTTCATTCATAATTTCATAAGTGCCACCACCAATAGCAAGGATGCGATTATCTCGGTATAAATGCTCAACAACTGACTCTCGCATGTATCCCATACAGCCAAAAATTTGTACTGCATCATAGGTCACTTTGTCACTTTGTCACTTTGTCACTTTGTCACTTTGTCACTTACGTTTGTTGCAAAATTCTTCGCCATAGAAAAACAATGTTAAAAGAAAGTAAGTTAAACACCAAAATATTTTCGAGATAGTCATACCAAACAAAATTAGCCAATAAATTTAAAGGCTTGGTGGAATTGTAAAATATCATTTAACAATTCAGCCTATGTTTTTTGATATCTACCTATTTAATTTAAACGCACTGTTTGAGAGAAGATTGACGTATTTTGTCACTTTACAACAAACTTTCTATGGAGTAACAAACACCTGTTGGGGTAAACCCTGGTCAGTTTTCCTTGTCTCGGTCAAGTTCTATGAAATGGCAAATCTAACTAAAGTTAGGAACGCAAAGCGCCAGGTCTAAGCAGAATATTCTTTTGTTATTTAAAGCGTTTTTTAATCGTAGATGACTTTGAAAACTTCAGCACGTCGATGAAAAAATAACGCTTAGTTTTGATGTAAAAAAAATGAGAGTGATTTTCCGTGCAAGGAACAAAGAACTTAGCTGAAGGTTTAAAACGAGGGATAACATCTCCATAAACAAGCAAGATATTATCCCAAAGGTGAACAACAAATATTTAAGTACTTTTTGAGTTTCTGTATTTAGATACGGTTTTTAGGTGTTAGAATTGCACTGCAAAGCGCTCCCAGCTACCAATTGCACTACGGTTAGCATTCGCATTACCATTGCTTTCAGCTACCAAATATAAGTTAGAGCTACTCTTTAATGAAATACTATCACCACTAGCCAAACAGCCACTAGCATCAGAATGATTAATCAAAGTGAGCTGCTCCCATGAACCAACAACACTCGCATTTGCATCCAAACCGCCTCCAGAAGTTGCTCTTAAATAATGATTACCTTGGGTGCTAACAGCAACCGTTGCACCACTAGTTATGCAAGTACCTGATGACAATAAATCCACATCAAAAGTTTCCCAAGAACCAATAGCAGAACGGTTCGCATTCACGTCGCCACCACCATTACCTTCTGCCACGAGATATTTATTATGTGCAGATTTAAATGCCACATTATTTACGCTATGCGTCACAGTGCTAATAGCTGTACAGCCACTAATTCTTGATGCCATATTTCCGCTACCACAATCTAAACCATTAGAGATCGATTTATTACTCGGTGAAGACTTACCACCATTACGCTCTGAATCATGATCTTCATCTAAGCTAAAGGCATTATACGTACGCGGCGTGCCCTTGTTATTGTCGTTACAATCATAGGTAGCACTTCCGTATGGAATACCTAAAAAATCATTGTATGTTTTCAAATCATTCCAAAGGTTACGCGTTGCTGAACCAGAACAACTCATTTGTGACGCCAAATTGATATAACCATCGTCGTCACCACCAAGCAATAATGAAGATGCCGCGGCAACGCCGGGGAATGTAGACCAACCGCCAAGTACAAAAACGGGTGCAGCTAGATTTGTTCCAATTTGATTACGAACCGTATAAGAGTCAGTTGTTTGCTGCCATTTAACTGAATCATTACAGCCACCAAACGCAAGCTCACCTACAATGTATTCAATCCAGCTCCCGTTACAGATACGATCAGCGCCTTCTGTACCGGTAATAGAACCGCCCATAGTGAATATAGCTTCGATTCCTGTCATTGCTGATTCAAAGTCAACGGTCACTGCGCTGCCTGATGAATTGTAAGCAGTGTTATAACTGGGAGAACCGGTTATCGCATTACCTGAAACATACATCATTTCAGGACCACCTTGACTATGAGCGATGACGAAAAAGGTATCATCTGCTGCACATTGAGTGCCTGCCTCAGCGTGTGTATAACCATCTCCACTACCTGTTTTGATCGATATTATCTGACGTGCAATCTCACCCGCAGCCTCATTTCTCCAATATTCATTTCCCGCACCATCTGAGGAGTTATAATACGTTAATCCGTAGTTATCGCCGGTTTGCAGCAAATCATCCATGAAGTTATCACCGTTATACTCACTGAAGTTATTGTTACTCCAGTAGTTCTGCGCTTCTGAGGATGAACTGACGCCATGACCATGAACCATAACAAAGCACTTTGATGCCAGCGCTTGACCCGCGCCTAACGTCAATGACAGTGATACGGCACACAAGGCCAGCAATTGGTTTTTAGTTTGTCGTGAGGGTTTATTCATAATTTTTATTGTCATCATAAAACCTATTTTTAATTAGTTTTGTTTTTATTTTGCTTCCTGCGATGAATACTGTTTTTCCTATCAACCATGATAGTGAGTATTTTTACTACGGTTTATTATTGTTTATCTTATACTTTTAACGCCATAACCTATTGAGCCACTTACATTGCATTTCACGTCATTTTTAATACCTAACGAGCACAGAGTTTTCGCCCTCCCGACGGCGAAAAAATATTATTTTATAAAGACTAAAGGTAGTGTTAAAGCGAATCAGTCGCAGCGTAGTTTGTGTTTCTAAACTGATCTACGTTATATCCCTGCGTATAATACTCAGGGTAGATAATGGGCGCTCGCTGCATTGGTAAAACAACTTTTGCCAGAGAGATACTTTTTAGTAAATAAGGCCCGGGCTCACCGGCATCTCTCACCATCAAACCATCAAAATCTAATGGAACCCAATGACGCCCCTGAGACAGTTCCCCTGAAAATTGCGTTGAACCAATCGGGTCATTAGTACTGCTATAAAGTGCTGCCTGAAAGTAGAAACGGTGTTTAGCGGTCACCTCAACTTCAGCTTCAATTAATAAGTTTCCATTTGATGAAATCGTGTCTTTATAATTCCCTGTAAGTTGCAGCTCCGGTTGTGACAAAATAAAGGTGACGCCATCGACCATTTCATTCGCATCGTTGATAATAAGAACTTTATAGATGCCGGACACAAGCGCCTCCTTATCGACTGGATCTAACTTAAATCGGTATTCATAGATACCATCTTGGTCCAAGTCTGAAAACTCAAACTGTTGCAGGTTTTGCGTCTCGTTATAAATAAGCTGACCTAAAAACCGTGTCGGAATACGTACACCTTTTGTATTTTGTAAAATGGCAGAAATTAAAACTTCGTCTCCATGTAAGTAGTATTTCTTGTCGGTCCATAAGGTCAGACTAGCTTCACCATTTTCACTTTCTACTGTTCTGATATCCAACTCATACCGCCGTTCAATCGGATCTTGCTCAAGCGTAGGTATGCTTTGATTGTAGGGTGGGTATTTATTTTGTTGTTCATTATCCTTAAGAAGCGCTTTATGAAATGAATTTTTATCCTTCATTCCTTTCAAGTTATCTACATAACTTAAGGGAGAAGTAATTTTTTGAGCAGTACTTTTTGTATCTTTATTCGAAGAGGCTAGTAGTTGCGTATTCAGCACTTGTTTAGGCTGAATATGAGGTCGCTCTTCAGGTAATTTTACGTCTACTTTCGCCTCGACATTGAATGATTTACTCCCCTTATCCACCTGAAAAAACAGAACAACAATAATCGCAATAAAGCCTGTAAATAAGATCGTTTTTTTATTCAACATAACAATACAAAACACCCAATGAAGTTAGAGGAACAGCATTAAACTTAGCTATCAAACAGACATTTCCCAACTTGAGAGAAATGCCTGTTATTTCACAATCAGAGACCTAAGTTATACCTTAAGTACAGTCACTGATTCTTGATGCCATATTCCCGCTACCGCAATCCAAACCATTGGGTATCGACTTATTACTTGGCGAGTTCTTTCCACCGTTACGTTCCGAGTCATGGTCCTCGTCTAGACTGAAAGCATTGTAAGTACGAGGAGTGCCCTTATTAGAGTCTTTACACTTATAAGTAGCGCTTCCATATTTAATCCCTAAAAAGTGCTTGTATGTTTTCAGATCATTATACAAATTACGTGTTGCTGAACCGGAACAACTCATTTGCGATGCCAAGTTAATATATCCATCATCATCACCACTTAATAATAATGAAGATGCAGATGCGACACCGGGGAATTCATTCCAACCACCCAGCACCCAGTACGGCACAGCCAAATTAGAACCGATTTGATTTCGAACCGTATAGGAGTCACTGGTTTGCTGCCATTTAACCGAATCGTTACAACCACCAAAAGCAAGTTCACCAACTAGGTATTCTACCCAACTGCCATTACAGATACGGTCAGCACCTTCCGTTCCGGTGATGGAGCCGCCCATGCTGAATATCGCTTCAATATTTCCCATCGCTGATTCAAAGTCTACCGTCACTGCATTGCCTGACGAATTGTATGCCGTGTTATAACTGGGAGAACCGGTAATCGCATTCCCTGCGATATACATCATTTCGGGCCCTCCTTGGCTATGAGCAATAACGAAGAAGCTATCATCTGCTGCACATTGAGTACTTGACTCAGCATGCGTATAACCATCGCCACCACCGGCCTTGATGGATGTTATTTGACGTGCAATTTCGCCCGCCGCTTCATCTCTCCAATATTCATAACCCGCACCATCCGATGATTTGTAATACGTGAGCCCATAATTATCTCCCGTTTTAAGCAGGTCATCCATGAAGTTATCGCCGTTGTATTCACTGAAGTTATTGTTACTCCAGTAATTCTGGGCCTCTGAAGAAGAGCTAACACCGTGACCATGAACCATAATAAAGCATTTATCCGCCATCGCCTGACCTGCGCCAAGCATTAACGAGAGAGATAAGGCACACAAGCTAAGTAAGCTTTTTTTCGATTGTTTTTTTGGTTTTGTAAATTTTTTTAGAGTAGTCATCATCAAACCTATTTGTTTGTTTAATTTATTTTTATTTTGCGTCCTGCGACGAAGTACTACTGCCTCTTCATTGACCGATAAGCGCATGACTCACTTTGGCCGTCCTGGATGGAACAGCTTATTATTGAGACCCTGACGTTATTTCACCATGACTATTTCCGTCACTGTCGATACATTTCAAGCCATTTGTTTTTGATTGTGAATTAACTACCTTTTAATCTTGCAAGTCTTTAAATTGATTAGGTGCTACACCCACCCACTTCTTAAATGCACGACTAAAAGAGGAGGCGTCCTGATAACCAAGTTGTTCTGCCAATTGATCTAAAGGAGTATCGTGGTCTTGTATCTGCTGAATAGCTCTTTTTTTACGTTCTTCTTCTAATATGGTTTTATAGGAAATATTGCGAGCCTTTAACTGGCGACTCAAAGTTCTAGGAGACATACAAAGCTGCTCTGCCAAGGTCTCCAGTGATACTTTAAATAACTTATTTTTTCGAATAAGCATTTTAACTCTTTGCTTGATATCGACTTCATTCTCGATACTACAAACTTTGTCCTGACAAATTTCATCATTAATCTTTGCTGTCTGTTTATCTGCAAAAACAAAAGGTTTATTCAACACATCAAGCGGCACCAATACCCGGTTTTCTTTACATGAAAAACGAACCTCCCCGCCAAAAAAATCGGTATACCGCTTGGCAGAGGCCGGAGGTTCATAACTAAACTCGTAAGTAAGCGCCATCTTTTGACTACCAAGACAGAACTTGCCAATGGAATAAATAGCAGCAAACGTATATTCAATAAAAAAAGGCAGGGAGTTATTTAAGCGGTAGGCTGGGTGAACGGTAAAAACCGCTTGATCCTCAAATACCTCAAAGTCTAATTGAAAAAGAAGTGTCAGCAATGATTGATAATCTTTCAGCAAATACATTGCCTGCATTGCATTGTCACTACTCATGATCCGGCACGCGAGCAGTCCATCATGGTTGACATAAAACTGCTCACCCAAGCTCAAACCGAAGCAGGGATCAGGCGCTAATAAGTAAGCATTATCAATAAGCTTCAGATATTGTTCATAGTCAATCGATAAATCAAAGAGTGTTAGATCCCTTAAAGAGATGCCGGATCCTTCAAGCAATTCTTCTAGCGCTACACCTTCAGCAGCAAGCAATTTGATAAGGGGTTTCACTTTTCCGATAGAGATCGTTAGCTGTTCGTACTTAGACTCAACATTCCTTGTCATCGAACTTGCAGCACTAGGCATAAGTTTCACAAGAGACATAATAATGGCTACTCCAATGAACAAGTTTATATACAGTGTAAAGTTGTATTTGAACCATTCAATATAAAAAGCCCTACTTTTAAAAGCTAGTCATTTAAGGACAAAACACTGTCTAAAAAGGACAAATGGCTAAGATTGCCAAGTGTGACTCAAAACAAAATGAACACCTGTCGGCTAAAAACTGCTGTAATTTCTCGACTAATTTATTCAACTAGCATGAGATGAACGGGTGATAAACCCATATCTAACTCCCCAAACTTTTCATTCCAAACGGACTTGCCTAGTGCATCATAAGTTTTCATTTCTTGCGTGAGCGCTTCTCGGTATTTCGCGGTCATCATTTCATCGGGCAACAAAGGGTCAATCGCTAACAAATTGACCACCTCACTGCCTATAACAAACGTCTCAACGACCGCTTGGTCTATTGGGAGTTTTTTAATACGCTGTTTGCTATATCGAAGCTTTTCGCCCAGCGCTTGATACTTTCGTTGCAAGTCATCTATCGGCCATAAAAATTTCGACCACTGTTCAAGCAGCTTTGGCTCAAAATCTGACGCGACAAAAAAAGTAGCACCTTCCATCACCCCCAATTGCTCAACTAGTTTTTCACATCCATAACGATCCAAATGTAGGTTATTTGGTCGAACCCACATTGCCGCTGTGGCACTTTTAAAACCGAGAAAACTCAAGGCTTTCTGAGAGGTGTTTTGCCCTTTTTGATTTCGTTTATCTGGCAGCAAGCACACTAACCATTCTTGCTTCCAAGATTTTCGACGCCCCTCACCTAAATGCCATTCATCGACCAACTGACTCAATGGATTGTCTTGGCTTCGTATATGGTAAAAACCACGTTCATCACTTTCTAAAATACCTGCACTTAGAAGGCGTGCCACATTGACTCTAATGGTATTAGAAGAAAAACCAAACAACTCACCCACCTGAGCCAAAATTTTAATGGGAACTGAATTGACTTTACCTGCCTGCATGACACCGAGAATAAGATTCTTAGGCGTTACTTGAAACCCTGACATATTACACCATATATAATCACTATTGATTTTATGTAATATTACACATATTCTTATAAAATAAACAGTATGTAATATCAGCAAACTATCATGAGGTAAGCAATGAACTTAAACACAATGATTTATGAAGTAGATGGACGGGTAGCCCGCATTACCTTGAACCGACCAAAACGTGGAAATGGCATTACCATGGATATGTCACGCGAACTTGCTTACTGTGTTGAACAAGCTGATATAAACCCTGATGTACATGTGATTGCATTGAATGGGAATGGCAGCGGTTTTTGTGGTGGCTATGACCTAGTTGCTTCAGCAGAGCAGTCGATGAACGAAGAGTTTTCAAGCACTGACTTAGAAAACACTGTTTTGTCCGCTACCGCGCAAGGGAAAAACCATAACCCATCACAAACCTGGGATCCAATGACGGATTACCAGATGATGTCCCGAAATGTAAAAGGATTCATGAGCCTATTTCATGCCGATAAACCTGTGATCTGTAAAGTACACGGATTTTGCGTTGCCGGAGGCACCGACATGGCGTTGTGTAGTGACTTATTAGTTATCGAAGATAAAGCAAAAATTGGTTACCCACCTGCACGCGTTTGGGGAAGCCCGACAACTTCATTATGGGCGTATCGTGTGGGTGTCACGCGAGCAAAACGCTTGCTTTATACTGGCGACTGTTTAAGCGGGGATGAAGCTTTGGAATGGGGCTTAGCTATCGAATCGGCACCAAGAAAAATCCTCGATGAGGTATTTGAAAACCTAGTTCAACGTATTGCCATGATGCCAATTAACCAGCTAATTATGATGAAAAAGCTGCTTAACCAAAATATCGAAAATAATGGACTTTCAAGTACTCAACTAATTGGAACCATGTTTGATGGTATTACTAGGCACACCAAAGAAGGTTATGAATTCCAACAAAGTGCTGCAAAATCAGGATTCATGCAAGCAGTAAAAGACAGAGACGAGCCTTATGGTGATTTTGGTTTGCAAGCATCTGGCGTGATCAATAAAAACCAATAGTCTGTTGCTTGTTTAGACTAAAAAAATGGCCAAATGTAAGTCTCCATTTTTTTTAGTCTAAACAAGCAACCATTACTTTTCACCTTTAATATAACGCTCCTTTTCATGCGATAAATCATATTCCTCTTTCACTTCTTTAAAGGCCTTATCAAAACCTTCAGCCAGTATTTGACCTGTTTTACTTTTTGAAAACATCGGTTTTAGTGGGTATGGCCCCATAGGAGACCTGATATATTTGAAGTTATTGATAAAATTAAGCTTATGAGCATCGAATCGAGCGGCACTTATTGTAGGCCAATAGACGGCGTCAATCCTTTTCAAAGATAATTGAACAAGTAAGCGTTCCAGTGCATTTCCTCCCGCCAATAGCTCAAACTCAATATTATTCTGTTTAAACCATGGCGTCACAACACCATATATAAAATAGCCAATCACTAAGTCTTTCAAATCATCCTTATTTGATAGACTATTCAGGACTGAATCCTTACGAACAACAATAGTAGGCTGAACCATATCTAAAATAGATTCAGGAAAAATAAACCTCTCCAGACGGGAAGGTGTAGGAATAAACGCGGATGAGCCATCAATACGCTTTGCTTCTAACTCTTTCATAACACGCGCTAGAGGCATTTTTATCCAACGAATTGAGTTCCCTGCTTTTTTAGCAACTCTTTCCCATAGATCAACGACAACCCCTTTAGGCTGAGCATCATCCGCCGTACCAATAATATGAGGAGAGGTAAGAAAGTAACCCACCTTTAACTCTCTGGCCTCCACTGCAGACATATCTAATAACAGTAACCACAGTAGGATGTGAAGTTTCATACCTTAATCGTCCATTGACTGAATTTTAATCATAGGCTGAAACATCTTGATTATCAAAAATCATAATGGATTTTTTCGTATTAGTTTATAACATGTTATTTGCCAGTAGACGCTAAGCTCGATCGTCTTTAGGTGAGTCCATTACCACATAAGTTGTAATGGAGTTTACTTGTGGTAAGACACCCAAAACATCAGTATGAAATACTTTATACGCAGCCAAGTCTATCGTTTCCACTCGTAAAATATACTCAAACGACCCCGTAACATTATGGCATTCCCTAACTTCAGATGAGAGTGTTATCGCATCTTGAAAGGCTTCTTGTGATTTTTTGCTATGGTCCGAAAGCCCCACTGCAAGGTAGGCGGTAAACCCTACCCCTAATGCCGCTTGGTTAAGCACCGCACGATAGCTTTTGATAATCCCTGAACTCTCTAGGTCTTGCACTCTGCGAAGACACGCAGAAGGTGATAAACCAACTCGATCCGCTAGCTCAATATTACTAACCCGACCATCCTTGACAAGTTCACGCAATATCTTTTCATTTAACCTATCTATATTAGTCATTAATTGCAATCACCTCTAAATATAGCGCAAATAATCAATTTAATTTCGTAAATAATTAATTATAGTTGCAAGCTTACTTAAAGGGTATTTATCACATGACTTACGACCTTATCGCAGCGCTTGCTACTTTCGCTTTTGTGTCATCCATTACGCCAGGTCCCAATAATTTGATGCTTATGTCTTCAGGCGCAAACTTTGGCTTTCGGCGCACTATTCCACACATGATAGGAGTGGGAT
>Ga0105348_1000586_pt1 | contig 27145 bp, 19 predicted proteins | sample EN8Hudsemesocosm_2_FD_83504 | JGI IMG/M metagenome (GOLD analysis project Ga0105348, IMG submission 83504) | Methane-oxidizing microbial communities from mesocosms in the Hudson Canyon - EN8C Hudson Canyon | ecosystem: Environmental > Aquatic > Marine > Cold seeps | place: Hudson Canyon... | reverse complement strand
TGTTTGATAACATCGCTTGAAAGTGAAACTTGATGTGCATCACGCTAACAAAGTTTGTGTGGTAACAGAGGGTGTGCTTTAAGTGTTAATGAGTGCAATCATACCCAAAAATAATTTGCTGGTAGCTGAAACAATCAAGGCGCGATCGGCTTTATAACCACTCATCAACCAATTCGTTGCAGACTGGCGCATGGCACCAATAAAGGAAATTCCAATGATTTCTTGTTGTTGCATGTCCATTTTTAAATCCGGAAAAGCGTGCCTTGAAAGTGCTATCAGCATTTGAGAAAAACCACTGATGTAGTTGTAATAGAGTTTATTGATTTCAGGGTTTATACCTTCTAATTCCACCATGCATATTTGAGCTATTTTGGGGTCTTCCAAGGTGAGAAAAAAAGCATCCAGGCCTGCGGTAATGGCGCTAGCTGCATCGCCTTTTTGGTATTCATTGGTGATAGCTTGCAAGATGGCATTGCCTAAATTACTCATGCAGAATTCATAAACGGCTTTGAGTAAGTTTTCTAGGTTACCGTAAGATTCATAAAAGTAGCGGTCGGTAAGTTTGGCCTCTTTGCATAAGCTTCTTACTGTGGCACTACGAAACCCCGTTGTACCAAAAACATTTAGGCCGGCCTGTAGAAACTGCTCGCGTCGTTGCTTTTTGCGGTCCTCTAGACTTAAGCCACCATAAATACGGCCTGTTTTTTTTGAAGTGTTTTTGGGTTTACTGCTTGCCATATTGATCGTGTTTATTTCCGTGTCATCCTCGTGAATGCGAGGAATTCAATGTTTTATGCTGTATTTCGCGTCATTTGATCTGTTTTGACTGAAAAAGTAAAGGTTCTTTTCTAAACAAAAAAGATATTTGACTACATGTGTCGTCAGATATAAAATTGTTTTGATGTTGCTTGTCCTCAGATGTCTCGTTTATGATGAATTTGTTATAAGTTCTAGGTATAAATTGATAAGCACAAAATAACTATAAAGCTGCAACAGAGCTGGAGTGCGTTATGAAGCAAGACTATAAAGTGATTATTATTGGGAGTGGCTTTGGTGGGCAATTAGCTGCGATGAACCTCACCAAAGAAGGCATTACTGATTTTCTGATTCTGGAGCGTCGTGAGTTTATGGGGGGGACATGGAGTCAGAATGTATATCCGGGAGCGGCCGTTGATGTTCCGTCACTTTTATATTCTGTGGCTGAAGAGCCTTATAACTGGACTCAAAAATATGCTGAACAACATGAGTTGAATGCCTACACCAGCTTCATTATCGACAAACATCATCTCAAAGAGAAAACTGCCATAAAGAGTAATGTGACCAAAATAGAGTGGGGTGAAAGCACTCAGCGCTGGAATATTCATGTAGAAGGGCGTGAACCCTATAATGCCCAATTCGTAATTAATGCTTCTGGCCCCCTCAGCACGCCGGTTATACCTGACTTTAAAGGTCGCGATACCTTCAAGGGAAAATCTTTTCATAGTAATAACTGGGATAGCACTTACGACCATAAGGGTAAGCGTGTTGCAGTGATTGGTAGTGGCGCCAGTGCAGCGCAAATTATTCCAGCAATAGCAGAAGACGTTGAGCATTTAGATATTTTTCAAAGAACACCTCACTGGGTTATGCCTAGAAATGACTATGTCTTTAAAGGCTGGCAGCGCACGTTATTAAAAAATAAATGGGTGTACAAGGCGCTGCGTATTTTGATTTATTGGTGCTTAGAGTACCGTCTGATTGGTTTCAAATACTCCCAAGGCTTACTGAACCTGATTGGTAAGAAAAATGCCGAGAAGTTGATCAAAAAACAAATTAAAGACCCTGCTATGCAGAAGCAGGTTACACCTGATTTTGCCTTTGGTTGTAAACGTGTGATTTTGTCTGACACACTTTACCCCGCATATTGTCGAGACAACGTAAGCTTGTTTGATAAGTACAATGGCATTAAAGAAATTACGTCAAAGGGCATTATTTCAGAAGATGGTGTTGAACATGAATTAGACTTGATTGTTTATTCAACTGGTTACGATGCTACCGATGGCGTTATTTCATATCCGGTTGTGGGGCGTGATGGAAAAACCTTGTTAGATGCCTGGTCTGATTTTCCACGCGCTTATCTAGGAACAAGTGCACCAGGTTTTCCAAACTTATTTGTAGTGACCGGCCCGAATACAGGGATCGGTCATACCTCGGCACTGTTCCTGATCGAGTCTCAAATGAGTTACATTATGGGATGCATTCGTAATGTCAATAATCGCAATCGTAGTGTGATTGAAGTGAAGGAAGAAGCAGAGAAAAAATATACTGACCATATTCATGATGAAATGACCAAAACAGTTTGGCAAAGTGGCGGTTGTGATAGCTGGTATAAAAGCAAAAGTGGGAAAGTCATTGCCATGTTTCCGGGCTTTAGTTTTACTTATCGCCGCTGGGCAAGAAACTTTAAACCAGTCGATCACTTGTTTGACGGCAAATAATAAAGGCTACAATATGAAAAAGCTAAACAATAAAGTTGCTGCAATTACAGGGGCGGGTTCAGGTATTGGGCAAGCATTAGCGATCAATCTAGCAAAAAGTGGTTGCCATTTAGCCTTGGCAGATATTGATAAAAAAGGTCTGGCTGAAACCGTAAAACAGCTCAAAGCTTACAGCGTAAAAGTGACGCAACAAATGCTAGATGTTGCTGACAAAGTAGCTGTTTATAAATGGGCTGATAAAGTCGTAGCCGACCATGGCAAAGTGAACCTTATTTTTAACAACGCAGGAGTTGCACTTTCGGGAACGGTAGATGCTTTGTCGATAGAAGATTATGAATGGGTTATGAATATCAATTTTTGGGGCGTGATCTATGGTACAAAAGCATTCTTGCCGTATTTAGAAAAGTCAGGCGAAGGGCATGTGGTTAATATTTCAAGTATTTTTGGTTTAACCTCGCAACCTTTAATGAGCGGGTATAATGCCAGCAAATTTGCAGTTCGAGGCTTTACGGAGTCACTGCGGCAGGATCTGGAAATCACCAATTCAAATGTGAGTACGACCTGTATTCATCCCGGTGGGATTAAAACTAATATTGCCAAGTCGGCGCGTATGGATGATAGCGTGGCAGAAGTAACAGGCACGACCCGTGAAAAGTCATTAGTTGAATTTGAACGTATGTTTATTCATACCGCCGATAGTGCAGCTAAAGTCATCCTCAAAGGGGTTCGCAAGAATGACCGTAGGGTATTAATTGGTTTAGATGCCAGAGTTTTTGATGGTATGGCCAGAGTGTTTCCAACGGGTTATCAATGGTTATTTACCAACGCGGTTAAATGGCGAAGTCGATACGCACAAAGTAGGGTGTAAAATAAGCTGTGTAGCAGCCCGTTTTAAATATGAGGAGCCAACTGCTCCTCAAACTCAAACATAAAACGATTTAACGCAGGTTTCCAATTTATTATCGGCATCGTCCTTTTCTTAGGCGCCTGTTAAATCTAAAGCAGCTGACCTAATCCAGTTTTGTCTTGTTGCTTTACTTTTTAATTATCCATTTTAAACTTGTAAATGCCCGCATTTATGCATTTCCCAGCGCAATAAAACATAAAAGCACTCCCCAATTGAAATATTAAATATTCCCATGTGATTTGTAGAATATTGTCTATTATTAATAAAACTTTATTGATAAGCCTTTCATCCATTAACTGAGCGGACAAGGTTTTGTGTAATGACATGCTGGACTACATGGCAAACAGATTAGGGAGCAAACGATGAAAGTAAATATGCCAGTGACTGACAAAGAAGTCTTGATGACAGAAGGTCAGACGCTTGTTTCAAAAACGGATCTAAAAGGCGCGATCATTTATGTAAACCCCGATTTTTTGGAGATTAGTGGATTTAGCACTGATGAATTGATGGGTAAAAACCACAATGTAGTTCGTCACCCGGACATGCCACCAGCCGCCTTTCAGGATTTATGGGATACCGTTAAACAAGGGCGACCTTGGACTGGGATTGTAAAAAATAGATGTAAAAATGGTGACTTTTATTGGGTAAAAGCCAATGTCACACCTATTTTTGAAAATGGACATGTGACTGAATACATGTCTGTTAGAAGTGTTCCTGCCCGTGAAGAAATTGCAGGGGCACAAGCGGCTTATGTGAAACTTAATGACGGCAGTTTAAAAGTAAAAGGTGGTAATGTTGTTAAGCCTGGCCTGTCTGAGTTGTTCGCAAAACTGAGTGATGTGAAAGTATCGCAGCAGTTTGCTTTATTAGGCCTTGTTTTTGTGATGCTGACTGCTTTGGTGCTCTTTTCATTGAAGCAGCAATACGAACAAGTTGAATTTTCTGCTAAAGAAATTGTGGGTGTTGAATATATTAAGCCTATTCGTCAACTTCTGGAATATATTCCGCAACACCGTGGTATGACGAATGCTTATCTTAAGGGAAATAAATCCTTTGAAGGTAAAATTCTGAGTGTTAGAAGTAAAATTGATAGCTTGTTTGATGCCGCGCAGGAAGTGGATGAGCAACTTGGTGAAACACTGGATACCCATACTAAATTTTCCAGTCTCCGAAATAACTGGAATGATTTGAAAAATAGCGCGTTTAATTTAGATGCAAAACGTAGTTTTGAACGGCACAGTAAATTAATCGGTGACTTGCTTGCGCTCATTATGCATGCAGCCGATACCTCTAATTTGATTCTGGACCCTGAACTTGGCAGTTTTTATGCCATGGATTTGGTGGTTAATAAAATTCCTTCCTTAATTGAGAATATGGGGCAGGTCAGAGGCTTAGGTTCAGGCATTATTGCCGACCAAGAAATAAGCGACAAACAGCTCATTAAAATGACTGAACTAAAAGTCGGTATAGACCTTGGCTATGATGGTGTAATAGCTTCTTATAATGCAGGTGCGACTGCAGATGACCAGCTTAAGCAACGTTTAAATAGTTTAGCGCAGAGTGTGAAGTCTGTTGTTGGAGCTTACCGACTCTCGATAAAGAAAGTCCAGCTAGGTGAGTTTGCCTCGATGGATGCAAACTCCTATTTTTCAGATGGCACCTCTGGCATAAATAAGGCGTTCGCTTTGTACGATGAAAGTGCAAACTTATTATATGATTCGCTTGTTGAGCGGGTAAGCAGTTTGCAAACTTCTTTTTATGCAATTGCGGCCTTTTCTATTTTAGCGATTATTTTCACATTACTCGTCGGTTATTTGCTGGCCAACAGTATTCTTTCCACATTAAGGACTTGTTTAAGCAGCTTTTCTGCTTTGGCAAGTAATGATTTTACACGTTCTTATGAAATTAAGGGGGGCAATGAATTGTCAAATTTATTGTATTCCCTTAAATCCATGCAAATAAAAATGGGCTTTGAAGTTGAAGATGCCGCGCGTTTGGCAGCAGAGTCAACACGTATCAAAAATGCCTTAGATGTGTGTCAAACAAATGTCATGGTGGCTGATAATAATTTTGACATTATTTATATGAATGATGCAGTGCAAGCCATGTTTAATGAAGCAGAAGTGGCATTAAGGCAGGAACTGCCTGATTTTGATTCTTCTAAACTTCTGGGTGGCAATGCTGATGTCTTTCATAAAAATCCAGCACATCAGCGTCAGATGGTTGAAGGTTTGAAAGAGTCTTACTCAGCTGAAATCGTTGTGGGAGGGCGCACTTTCAGCTTGGTGGCAACGCCGGTATTTGATGAAGATAATACCCGTTTAGGTACCGCCGTTGAATGGAATGACCGTACTGAAGAGCTGGCACGAATTACAAAAGAAAAAGAAATCTCAGATGCCAATGCACGAATGAAACAAGCGCTTGATACCGTTTCGGCTAATGTAATGGTGGCCGATGCAGGCCGAGATATTATTTATATGAATTCAGCTGTTACCGAGACGCTGACCAATGCAGAAAGTGATTTGCGTAAGGACTTAAGTAACTTCTCCGTGAATAACCTGATTGGTAACAGTATTGATGTCTTCCATAAGAACCCTGAACATCAAAAGCGTTTGCTGGAGAATTTAACGGGTGAGCATGTTGCCGATATTGTTGTGGGTGGACGCCACATGAATTTGGTGGTGAATCCGATTAATAATGACCAGAATGAACGTATCGGTACTGTAGTTGAATGGACTGATCGTACCAATGAGGTTGCGATTGAAATAGAAATAGATACCTTGGTTGAATCGGCAGCTAATGGTGATCTGACGCAGCGTATTGACCCAGAAGGTAAAACAGGCTTCTTTGCGAAGTTGGCTACAGGCTTGAATCAGACGGTTGAAAGTACAGACTCATTCTTGAGAGATATGGGGGTTGTATTGTCGGCTATGTCTGAAGGTGATCTCACTAAATCTATCAATAAAGACTACAAAGGTTCTTTTGGTGAGTTGAAAGAGGATGTGAATACAACGATTACTAAGTTGACTGATGTAATCACGCGTATTCGTGATTCCTCGGGCATGGTGCATTCAGCTTCTAATGAAATCTATCAGGGGAATGATGACTTAAGCCGCCGAACGGAGGCACAAGCGAGCTCTTTGGAAGAAACTGCCGCCAGCATGGAAGAAATCACCAGTACCGTCAAAGAAAGTGCGGGTAATGCAGGTGAAGCAAATACCATGTCTGCAACTGCGAAGCAAAAAGGCGCTCAAGGTGGACAGGTAGTGAAAGGCGCAGTAGTCGCGATGGGAGAAATTCTGGATTCAAGTAATAAGATCAATGACATTATTGGTGTGATTGATGAAATTGCTTTTCAGACTAACTTGTTAGCTTTGAATGCGGCCGTGGAAGCTGCGAGAGCCGGTGAGCAAGGGCGAGGTTTTGCCGTGGTTGCCGGAGAGGTTAGAACGCTATCTCAGCGTTCTGCCGCAGCGGCGAAAGAAATCAAGGATCTAATTCGTGACAGCGTGACGAAAGTAGAGTCCGGTTCGTTATTAGTGAATCAGTCTGGCGAAACCCTGGGAGAAATTGTGACGGCGATTGATGAAGTCGCTATACGGGTTGAAGGCATTGCGAATGCCGCAGCTGAACAGAATGCAGGGATCGGCCAGATTAACCAGGCCATTACTGAAATGGATGACATGACGCAACAAAACGCTGCTTTGGTTGAGCAGGCGAGTGCTGCCAGTGAAGCATTAAGTGAACAAGCCGGTATTTTAACTAACCTGGTAGGCTTCTTTAAAGTGGGCGCTCACATGGGCGCCCCTTCATCGGCACCCATACAACAAAGTACGCCAGCGCAAGCTCCAGCAGCCCCCAGAGCACCTCAACAGGGTTATACTCAAAATCAAGCACCTGCGCAGGAAACTGTGGTGAAATATAGCGCTAGTAAGGGACGTGATGATAGCGAATGGGAGGATTTCTAGGTAAATGATTTTTGTTGCTGTTTAGATGATGAGTGTCTGCTTAGTTTTAAAGCAGGTGCTTGATCTAAACTAATATTTTTCTTGATTATTTTAATTCACATGGGAATTGCATGATAAGACTGGTTGTGGTCATTATTTTTTTGCTTAATGTCTGTATTTCCAGTGTTGTGCATGCACAAGCTCCTGTGAACATTGAGGTAAATACTGAAGATGTTATCAATCTTGGTCCAAGACTAGAATATTTCGAAGACCAAGATTCCCAGTTCACGCTCGCTGATGTGAGACAGCTAAAGCCAAGTGCCTGGATCAGAAGTAACAGTAATACGCCAAATTTTGGTTATAGCGACAGCAGTTATTGGTTTCGCTTTCGTGTAAGTAGCCAAGTTCCTTGTTGTGGTGCTAGTGCTGAGAATAAAATTATCGCCATTCAATACGCCTTACTTGATCAAATAGAATTTTATCAGATCGAAAATGGCTTCTTAATGAATAAGGTCGTAACGGGGGATATTTTTCCATTTGCGCAGCGACCTCTACGCCATCGAGATTTTTTGTTCCCCCTCACACTAAAATTTAATCAGCCAATTGATATCTATATAAAAGTACATACTCAAGGCTCAGCCCAAGTACCAATTTCATTATGGAACGCACAAAAGTTCAGCTGGGAGGATCAGGATGAACAATTACTGAAGGCGCTCTATTACGGTATGATTTTAGTGCTCGTGCTTTATAACCTGTTTTTGTTTATTTCAATTAGAGAGCGACCTTATATTTATTATGTCGGGTTTATGGCCTCTGTTTTAGTGCTAATGTCAGGCTCGCATGGTTATTTATTTCAATATCTTTATCCGCAATCGCCCATTATTCATAAAATGAGTATTCTGATTGCTGTGCCTAGCGTTATGCTATTTGCAGCAATATTCTCTTCGTATTTTCTTCGGTTAGATAAGTTTTCGCCGCGTTTAAATACCTTGCTTGATACGTTCGCTGTTTTATTTTTATTCTGTATCGCAGGTACCTTTATACTACCTTATGACGTATCCACCCGGATTTCAGTGTTTCTTGCGATACCGACAAGTTTTATCATTATGTTTATAGGACCTTATGTTTGGGCGAAAGGACAAACCTCTGCACGTTATTTTACCCTGGCCTGGGGGTTTTTAATGGCAGGTATCATTGTTTCTGCCGCTAGTAAGTTTGGTGTACTCCCCAGGAACGGCTTTACAGAACATGCTTTGAATTGGGGCTCAGCGGTGGAGTCTATTTTATTGAGTTTTGCTCTGGCTGACAGATTTAATACTGAACGTTTTGCAAAATTTACGGCTCAAAAGAAACAGATTGAAGAGGCTGAACAGCGTAAAACTGCTGAGAGTCAGCTCTACTATCAAGCTACCCATCAAAGCGTTAATGGTTTTCCTAATACTGTGCTGTTACAGCAACTGTTACATAAGCTATTGCATTCTGAAACTGAAAGCTTACGACATTTCTCGTTAGTCTTTATACATTTAAGTCGTATTCAGGAAATTAATAAAACACTGGGCCATGCAAATGCCGATATTGTTTTGGGTATATTTTCAAAGCGGCTAGAGAGTCTTGAAATTAATAAAGAAGTGTCTTTGGAAATAGAAAAGTTTGAACATAAAATATACTATTTTGCACATATCGAGGGTGTGATATTCGCACATATCTTTAAAACAGGTGAGTTTAGCGTTAGTTTACCCGCTATTACCAAGCTTCGTGAAGAATTAGCTGAACCGATTGAATTTAATGGCATGGAGTTGGATTTAGGTTTGTCAGTTGGTATTGCTACCTATCCAAGTCATGGAAAGGATATTGAGACTATTATTCGTCATGCACGGGTTGCGATTGATAGTGCCAATAATGCGAATGACCATATTGGAGTGTATTCTCAGGAGATTAATCCATACAGTGCTCGGCGTTTAGTCTTGATGGGTGAACTTAAAAAAGCGATAGAAACAGATGAGCTTGAGCTTCACTATCAACCGATTATCTGTTGTGATACAAGTGCTATAATAGGTGCTGAAGCATTGTTGCGCTGGAAACATCCCGACCTGGGTTTTGTTCCTCCTGATGAGTTTGTGGTATTGGCAGAAAAAACGGGCCTGATACGTTCTTTAACTTATTGGGTGCTGGAGAATGCTTTGGTCGCGAAGACAAGCTGGCCAAAAGGTGAGGTAGATCGAACGATCTCTATAAATATTTCTGCGGTAAACCTGCATGAAAAAGACTTCGAAGCTAATTTATTAGAACTCTTGGAAAAACATCAAGTTTCAGCGGAACATGTGGTGTTGGAATTAACAGAAACCTCAGTGATGACCGACCCTGAAAATGCCATGGACGTTCTAAAACGCCTTTCGGCCCACGGAGTTAAAATTGGCATAGATGACTTTGGGACCGGCCATTCATCGATGAGTTATATTCAGCAGTTACCCGTGTATGAAATTAAAATTGATCGCTCGTTTGTGATGGAAATGGATCAAGTGTCGGGTGATGAGGTTATTGTGAAAACCACACTAAACCTATCGCATGATTTAGGTTATAAAGTGGTTGCCGAGGGCATTGAAAATCAGGCAGTTTTAGAAAAATTACAATCAATGGGTTGCGATTTCGCCCAGGGCTACCATATTGCAAGACCGATGCCTTTAGAGGCTTTGCTTGAATGGATGGAAGAGCGAGGGGAAAATTGAAATTTTTTCGGTAAGGGCTTGTTTAGTCTTTGTTTAAGACGCTTACTCCTACCAATGTCATTCCTGGGGTCACTTAATCGGGAGTCCATTCTCTTCAAAGCCGCAAGGGACTACCGGTATGACAATGTAAGGTTATCTTGTTTCCATGCAAAGCAAGCGTCTTAAAAGTGCCAATTCAGGTCAGTGAAATTTAGCCTGAATTGGAAAGCGATAATAAACCTACTTATTCGAACCCTGACCAAACTCGGTCGCACCAATCAAGACCGACATGTTGCCATGCGGGTGCTTGTTCTCATACATTAATTGGTGAGAAGCAGGGAGATTTTCATAAGTGAAGGTCTTGGATAGACAGGGGTCTACTTTTTCTTGAGCCACTAAGTCATTAATACCAATTGCTTGTTCGTCATTCGCGAAGTGAGAGCCCTGTAAACGCTTTTGACGCATCCAGTGGTAACGAAGGTCTAGTGTTGCGTTAAAGCCGGTGGTACCTGCGCAAACAACGACCATACCACCAGATTCACAAACAAAGATAGATGTTGGGATGGTGGTTTCACCTGGGTGCTCAAATACCACATCTACACCGCGACGTTCACCCAAAATTTCCCAGATGGCTTTACCAAAGCTACGTGCGCCTTTGGACCATTCAGCATAAGCGGCTTCATCTTTCCAGTGTGGCATCATGCCCCAATGGTCAAAGTCCTTACGGTTTAAACAGCCTACTGCACCCAAACTCTTACAGTATTCGAACTTGCTTTCGTCAGATACAACGGCAATTGGCTTGGCACCCATTGCTGCTGCAATTTGAATGGCCATGCAGCCTAAACCGCCAGCGCCACCCCAAATGAGGACTACATCGTCTTTCTTAACCTGGTTTGGTGCCCAAGCCATTAACATACGGTAAGCGGTTGCGCCTACTAGCATATAGCTGGCAGCTTCTTCCCAATTTAAGTGCTTAGGCTTCGGTAATACCTGATGGTCTTGTACTTTGGTGAATTGGGCAAAACTACCGAAGTTGGTTTCATAACCCCAGATTCTAAATGTTGAATCGTACATAGGGTCTTTACCGGCTTGTTCCATTTTGCAGTTCTTTTGCCAAGAACCACAATGAACAACGACTTCATCACCAACTTTAACGTTAGTAACGTCTTTACCAATTTTGTACACGATACCAGAAGCATCAGAACCACCAATATGGAACTCTTCTGGCTCGCCCGCTTTGTTACGAGCACCGATAACGTTAACGGGTACACCAAGGCCTGCCCAAACGTTGTTGTAGTTAACACCGGCTGCCATGACGTAGATTAGTACTTCGTCATCTTTGATCGCAGGGGTATCAATGACTTCTTTTTCGAACGCTTTCATTGGCTCGCCAAAACGCTCAGGACGGATTAACCAACCGTGCATTTTTGCTGGAACTTCACCAACAGGAGGGGCACTACCGATATCGTATAGTTCTTGTGTCATTTTTCTTTCCTTTGTATTTAAAATTCTGTCGCGTATTTGTTATTTTTGTATCTTTTTTCTTAGTGCCTGAATGGAAAGTCTATCGTAACGAGACAGTTTCAAGTGTGCAAGATTGGTGCTGCAAGGTATAGGCGTTTAGTTATTCTAAACAACTGTATCTTGTAGTGCCAAGATTGTGTGCTTGGGACTGTCGCAGTTGATCCGACTTTTCGTTTAGTCACTAATTAATGCAAATGCTTTAAAAAATTAGCAATGATTTGTTTAAAACGTAATTCTTTTTGTTCTAAAGTTCCGGTACAAAGTGCTTCATCCTGAGCAAAATGTTTAAAAATCCCCATGCCAAATTCACCGTAGGCTTGTTTGATCCACTTGTGTAGAAAGTAATCTTCTTGCTGGTTTAAGCTTTTCTGGCTTACTTTTTCTTGCGCCTGTTCCAGTACAAATTGGCATAATTCATCAATGCCTTTGTGTTTTGTGGCGCTAGTTAGAAAGATATTTTTCTTTTTACTTTCCTGATGGTCAACATAAATACTAGCCAGTTTTAAACTGGATTTCAGCAAGTGTAGACTCTTTTTCGCTAAAGTATCCTCATCACACTTATTAATAATAAAAGTGTCAGGTACTTCCATGATACCTGCTTTCATAAACTGCACCTGATCACCTGCTAAAGGTTGCATTACCAGGCAAGTGTGATCGCTTAAACGTCGTACTTCTATTTCACTTTGGCCAATACCTACCGTTTCGATAATAATCACATCAAACAACTTTCTCAGTAAACGGGTGACATGAAAAGTTTGTTTACTCATGCCGCCTAAATCTAATTGAGAGGCTTGTGAACGGAAGAAAAGACGATTATCTTTTACCGGAAAAATAACCCGTGTACGGTCACCTAATAAAGCACCGCCCGAGTCATGACTTGAGGGGTCGATAGCCAGTACTGCGATAGAAATATCAGCACTATTCTTTAGTAGGGACAAGCACACTTCACCAATCAGGCTGGATTTACCCGCACCAGGGGTTCCGGTAATGCCCAAAACCATTGCTTGCTTATTAAACTTTCCAGGGTGAGCATTTAGATAAGAGACAATCTGGTGGCGCGCAATTAGGTTTTCAGTCGTATTGCGTTCAAAGATCGAGATCAAACGCGCAATTGGCCATTTTTCATGCACTTGCGCTTTTGAAAGTAGGTTTTCTAGCTCTTTAGGAAGCGCTTCAAGCATTTTCTCCAGTAGCGCTTCGTTAGAAAGTTTGAGTTTATGCAGACTTTTGGTCATTAATTACGTCCATGATGTCATTCATGACAGCCATTAAGTCAAAATCCTTTGGTGTGAAAATACGTTTAACACCTTTTTGTTGGAGTGCCTGAAAATCTGGAGTCGGAATAATGCCACCTAAAATCACTGGAATTGATTCTTTTGCGCCATTGCTTTCAAGTTCTTCAAAGAGCTGGTCAACAATTTCGTTGTGCGAACCAGATAATAATGAAATACCAATCACGTCCACGTTTTCTTCTAAAGCAGACTGAACGATGTCAGCAGCACTTAAACGAATACCAAAGTAGATTACATCAAAACCCGCATGACGCGCAGCAACAGCGATCATTTCTGCGCCATTTGAGTGACCGTCTAAACCGGGTTTGCCGACAACCATTCTTGGACGGTAGCCGTGAGTTTCAATGAACTGCTCAATTTTCTCGCGTACCTGGTTAAGCGTATCTGACTCAATGGAGAGTGACTGGCCGTCAACACCTGTTGGTGGGCGGAACTCGCCAAATGCTTCACGTAGGGTGTCTGACCATTCGCCTGTAGTAACACGTGCTTTCGCGCATTCAATAGACGCTTCCATCATGTTGACGCCATTTTTCGCCGCTTCTGCTAACTTTTTGAGTGATGCTTCAGCGCGTGCCTGATCACGGTTCTTACGAGTTTGGTTTAAGGCATCAATGGTCTTTTTAGCGGCTTCGGCATCAACAGAGAAAATACCACCATCGCTATCTTTCACAAGTGGAGACTCTAAACCATCGGTCCACTTGTTCTTGCCTACAACAATCTGTTCACCTTTGATTAGCTTGCTCATACGCTCGCCTTGTGAAGCAACGAGCGAAGATTTCATATAACCAGTCTTGATGGCTTCAACACCACCGCCCATTTCGATGATCTTATTGATCTCGGCAAAGGCTTTTTCTTTCAAATCTTTTACTTTAGATTCGATGACCAAGGAGCCTTCGAAAATATCAGGGTATTCTAACAAGTCAGTCTCGTAAGCCATTACTTGTTGTAGCCTAAGTGACCATTGCTGGTCCCAAGGGCGGGGCAGGGATAAAGCTTCGTTCCAGGCTGGTAATTGCAAAGCACGGCAGCGGGCATTTCTGCTTAAGGTCACGCCAAGCGTTTCAATTAGAATACGCCATGCGTTATTTTCAGGTTGTTCTTCCGTTAGGCCGAGTGAGTTCACCTGAATGCCATAGCGGAAACGTCTGAATTTAGGGTTCTTAACGCCATAACGTTCGGTGGTGATTTCATCCCACATTTCAGAGAATGCACGCATTTTGCAAATCTCTTCTACAAAACGCATACCTGCATTGACGAAATAAGAAATACGGCCTACACAACGCTCAAACTCTTCTTCTGTAAAGCAGTCGCGTTCTTTTATTGCGTCTAGAATGGTGATGGCGGTGGTTAATGCGAACGCCAATTCTTGAACCGGTGTCGCACCCGCTTCTTGTAGATGATAAGAGCAAATGTTTGAAGCATTCCAGGCAGGAATGTTATGCAAACAATACTCATACATATCAACAATAATTCGTATAGAGTCTTCAGGCGGGAAAATATAGGTTCCCCGAGCTAAATACTCTTTGATTAAGTCATTTTGTGTCGTGCCGCGTAGTTTGGATATGTCTACGCCACGCTCTTCAGCCATCGCTACATAGAGTGATAAGAGCCACATTGAAGTGCCGTTGATGGTCATCGAAGTATTCATTTCATCAACAGGAATATTGTCGAATAACACTAGCATGTCGTCGAGCGAGTTGATTGGCACACCCACTTTACCAATTTCAGGTTTGGCAATATCGTGATCGGAGCTATAACCACATTGTGTGGGGAGATCCATTGCGATACTCAAGCCTGTTTGGCCTTTGGCTAAGTTGCTGCGATAAAGCTCATTGGATGCCCATACATTGGTATGGCCCGCGTAGGTGCGGAAGATCCAAGGGCGGTCTTTAGTGACTTCGCCTTCTTTGTCGTATAACAGGTGTGCTTTTTTTTCATCGCTCATGCGCGTTACTCCAAATTCTTGGGCTTATTTTGTAAGCCTGTAGGTCGGAATTTATACCGACAACTCTTTCTAAATAAATATTGCCGCGTTTAAAGTGCGACCTACAAAAAATATTAAGCTGCGTTCTCAAGTAATGAACGCGCAATAACCTTAAGTGCTAATGTCTCTTCAGCGCCTTCAAATATTGAAAGTACGCGTGCATCAATCCAGTAACGACTTACGGCAGATTCTTCTGCGTAGCCCATACCACCATGAATCTGCATCGCTTCACGTGTTAACCATTCTGAAGATTTACAAGCAAACAGCTTCACTAAACTGGCTTCCATTTGGCCTTTGCCTTCATCCATTAAGCGTCCAACCGCATAGGTGAATTGGCGTGAAGCTGTCATTAGGGTGGCCATGCGAGATAGCTTCACCAATGTTAGTTGATAGTTACCTAATGGCTCACCAAATACTTTACGTTCTTTCGAGTAACTAATGGCTTTTTCATATGCAGCTTGCATCACGCCGTTTGCACGTGCTGCTGTTTGGATACGGCCACCGGAGAACCCTGCCATAGTGTAATAGAAACCTTTGCCTAAACCCGCTTCGCCGCCTAGTAAGTGGCTGTCTGGAACGAAGACGTTATCAAAGAATACGTCAAAAGAGTGCATGCCACGATAGCCAATAGTTGGAATCGCCTTGCCTGAAATAACGCCGCCGTTTTCAAGTTCGTGACGGAATTCATGGCCGTCAGTTGAAGGCTTTTCAACTAGAAACATACTTAGGCCTTTATGGCCTAGACCTGGCTCAGGGTTGGTTCGAGCTAGTGTTAACAAAACACCTGCTTTTCCGCCAAAAGTACACCAGGTTTTTGCGCCGTTTAAGACCCAGCCACCGTCTACTTTTTCGGCTTTTAATTTCATACCTGCTACATCAGAACCGAAGTCAGGTTCGGTAATTGCAACTGCACAGAAAGGCTTTGCCCAAGCTAGTTTTGGTAACCAGTATTGCTTTTGTTCTTCAGTGCCGCCAGCAAGCAGGGCGCGAGATAGAATTTCTGGGCGAGTGATCAAACTGCCTGCTGCTGCTAATGAACCACGAGACAATTCTTCAGTGACCACGATCATGCCAACGTTATCTTCTTTTCCGTCAGCTAATAAACCATCGTATTGTTCTGGAATAGATAAACCAAAGCAACCCATCTCAACTAAAGGGTTTAGAATTTCATCAGGAATCATTAAATCATCACGATGGATATGTTCCGCTTTTGGCATAACAACGTCGGTTGCAAAACGTTGGAATGACTCACGCATGATTTGCTTGTCTTCATCTAACTGGGCATCAACAATGTGGCCGTCTTGCTCAAGCATAAATTTACCCAACTCAACCAACTTGGCAGTCTGCTGATATTCCTGGCAGAAATCGCGTGTTTGTTGTGTATCGAAAGCGGCTGATAATTGCTCGCTAGATAAACCGTATTCATTACTACGTGCTGATAAACGACTACGGGTGTTTTGTACCACTTCAGCGCAAAACATTAGCGCCAGCTTTAATTCAAGTGTTGAGTCGGCAGGTGCTTTTTCAGAAAAGTCACAAAATACGCGCGCTGCCGCTAATTCTGCTGAAGAATAAGCCAGCTCATAAGAAACTAGCTGGTAATCATCTAACTTACTGCCAGAAAGCCGGCCTGATTCATTCATGCAAAGGCTTTTGATATAACTTAAAGCGGTATCAATAGCGCCTTGAGCTTGTGCGACAACGGAGCGAGCTTGTGAAATAATATCTGAAGAATTCTGAGACAAAATGGTCTCTCCTAGCGAATTAAAGCGTTGAGTAAGTTGAATAAAAGTATGTAGATGTAATTAACCGGCCATAATATAGGAAAGTAATTCCTAAAAAAAGGGAATGGTAGGGAATCGTGTAAGCTATTTTTAACTAAGATCTTCTGAATAGTAACGATTACGACCTGTATCTTTAGCATGGTACAGAGCAGAGTCCGCTGTCTTGATGAGTGAGCCTTGGTCGGCTTTAAAATCGGGGGTGATCGTTGCGCCACCAATTGAGCATGTGATGTGAACAACGTCTTTATCATTATAGTGTAATTCAAGCTCTGCAACCGCTTTGATCATGCGTTGAGCTAACATGGCAGCAGCTTTTTTGTCGGTATTGGGGAGAAGTACCACAAACTCTTCACCGCCATATCGTGCTACGCAATCTGTAGGGCGCGCCACTTTACTGCCGATGGTCGCAGAGACCCTCCTCAAACATTCGTCGCCAAAAACATGACCGTAGTTGTCGTTTATGCCTTTGAAGAAATCTAAATCAATCATAATAAGGCTGAGCGGGCATTTTAGTCGTGAGCAACGCTTCCATTCTTTTGCAAATTCAGTATCAAAAAACATTCTATTTTTAAGTTGAGTGAGTGGGTCGGTTGTGCTGAGTTTTTCCATTAACTCGGCGCGTTCTTCTGCCACCATATGGTTGGTGATTGCTGCCCAATAGTCATTGTGTGTCGCTTTGGATGACGTGAAAATATAGAGTAAACAAATGCTGGTAAGTACCGCTAGCATCATACTTTCAGTATCACCTTGGTAGATTAGCGTACCAATAAAAGGAATGAACATAAGGGCTGGATAGAGCGTACGTATTTCAGATGAAATACTGAGGTTACAAGCACCGCCGATGGCAAATGCCGGTGTGATGATGAGTATTATTGTGCGGAGTTCGGCAAGTTTGTCGTCAAAAATAATCCATGCGGTCATAAAGCCCCAGTGAGCCGCAGCGATTAAAATCGTGAGTACTAACCACTGATTCATTAAACTAATTTGTGCAGTTGAATTTCGCTTGAGTAAAAAGAAATGCGTGATTCTGGAGAGGAAAATTCCCAGCAGTATTCCTGTGTTTAGGAAAAAAAATGACGGATAAATAATATGCAATTGGTAGCTAAATGCAATAATTACCCAGACGCTACCGTAAGTGACAATACCGCTTTTGGCGCGGGTGGTGAGATCATTTAATGCATGGATTTGAAGTTGCTCATGGTAGCTGTGCATTTTAAGATCAAGACCTTTTTTTATTCGAAAGCATTATTTTCTATAGTATAGGTTATCTTTTAAACAATAGTTCTATTAAATCAGGGTGTAATAACAATTTTTCCAAGATGCTGGTTTGATTTTAAATACTCAAACGCCTGATTGAAGTTTGCTAAAGTAAATTTTTTAGCAATAACGGGCTTGAGCTGTTTATTTGAAAATCCGCTTTGAATGGCGTTAATTGCGTTTTGTTTTTGTTGTGCCTGATTAAGCGTTTGGTCAACCGTGTAGCCTTTGATAGTTAATAAACGCTTCATTAATACACCTGCATGAATATCCATTGGTCTGCGATCCAGTAAGCCATGAATTACAATGCGGCCTTCACGCTTTGAGGCTTTTACTAGTGCATGTGTCATCGGACCGGCAACAGCGTCAAAAACCAAGTCAGAACCTTGTTTATGGGTAAAACTTTGAATCTGGTCAACATAATGTTGAATTGCTTGCTTAATCGGCTTTTTATTGCGTTCCTGTACAATGACATGTTGCGCACCTAAGTTATATAGGGCTTGCGCCTTATCTTCTGAGGTTGTGCAGGCAATTGATTTTGCACCAAGCATATTGGCAATCTGAATAGCCGCAATGCCAACAGAGCTAGAGGCTGCAGTAATAACGGTGGTTTCGTTGCGGGTAAGTTGTCCTGCTTCAACCAATCCCCCCCAGGCAGTAAAATATGCCATCCAAATAGCACCTGATTCGCTGTCATCTAGAGTGTCAGGGCTATGGATTAACGCTTCGTGAGGGTAAATGCCGTAATCTGCCAGGCAGCCTTGTGTGCCTACTTCAAAACTCATTGGGCAAAGGCCAACCCGGTCTCCCAGTTTTAGTTTGGTTTCGGTATCAATGCCGATTTCATCCACGATACCGGCACCTTCGAAACCTAAACGGCTACCTTCATCAGGTTTAATAAAGTAGCGATTTTGAGTGTAGAGTAAGTCGCCTCTGTTTAAGCCAATGGAGGTCAGTTTGACTCGCACTTCACCTTTTTTAGGTGTGGGCAAGGCCGTATCTATGAGCTTTAAACTGTCAGGATTTGAGGGAGAGGGTAATATAAGTGCACGCATAGTAATCAAAGCCAATTTTTTTTAGGCAGAATAGAGTAATTTTACGGCTTCGTCCAAGCTCATTTGCTAGATTTAAAGAGGCTGCTAGTTTATCCTTTTCATATTTTAGACTTTGGTCCTTAGTGATGAGAGTTAAAACAGGTTTTAGTGTTTAAAATTTAATCAGGGTGAGAAGCTAGTATGAAGGCTATTTTATCAGGAATGCGTGTAGTTGAAGCTTCTGCTTTTGTTGCCGCACCTCTGGGTGGTATGACTTTAGCGCAATTGGGTGCAGATGTAATTCGTATCGATGCGATTGGTGGTGGTTTGGATTATCGTCGTTGGCCGGTCACCAAAGATAACGAAAGTTTATTCTGGGCGGGTTTGAATAAATCTAAGCGTTCTGTCGCTATTAATTTTAGGTCGCCTGAAGGCTCTGAACTGGCAAAGCAAATTATTACTGCGCCAGGTAAAGAGGCGGGCATGTTATTAACCAATTTCCCCCCTAAAGGTTGGTTATCTTTTGAAGATCTAGCCAAAATGCGCCCTGATTTAATTCAGCTTACCGTACAAGGTGATCGTCATGGTGGGTCAGCGGTTGATTACACCGTTAACCCGTCTATTGGTTTGCCTTTTTTAACGGGCCCTGCAGACAGTAATACACCAGCCAACCATGTACTTCCCGCTTGGGACTTGGTGACAGGCCAAATGGCCGCTTTAGGTTTATTGGCGGCAGAGCGGCATAGAACTCGTACTGGCGAAGGGCAGCACGTTAAAATTGCATTGGCCGATGCTGCTATGGCTGTAATGGGGCATTTAGGCTTCATCGCTGAAGCGCAATTAGGTGAAGAACGTGAACGTTTTGGTAATTACTTATACGGTGCTTACGGTTGTGACTTTGTAACCTCTGATGGTGAGCGGGTAATGGTGATTGGTTTAACCAAGCGTCAGTGGCGGTCATTATGCATGGCAACAGGTACTGAACAAGCGATGGTTGATCTGGCGAAAAAGTTAGGGCGTGACTTTTCTAAAGAAGGCGATCGTTTTGAATCCCGTGAAGAAATTTCTGCATATTTTAAGGCCTTTATTTCTGGCCAGACGTTTGCGCAAATTGAACAAAAGTTCAATGAGAAAGGGGTTTGCTGGAGTCAGTACAAAACCGTTAAAGGCATGATAGAAACAAGCCCTGATTGTTCACTTGATAACCCGATGTTTAACCAGATTGACCAGGCAGGGATCGGTTCTTATATGGCAGCAGGTGCGCCATGGAACTTCTCTGCTTATGAGCGTACGCCAGCCAAACCTGCTCCTCGACTGGGTGAGCAAACAGATGAAATTTTGGCTGATGTAGTTGGTTTAAGTGCCGCTGAAATTGGCAAACTACATGACAATGGTATTGTTTCTGGGCCTGCATAAAGGGCACCCTACATGTTTGTTACGGAGTAATACATGAGTGATATTGATATTGCCTATTTGCAAGAATGGGTAGGTAAACAAGAAACAAAAGAAGATGACATTAGTTTATTTCAGGCTCAGGCTTTAGCTGCAGCGCTGGATAATGAAATCGTACCCCAAAAAGGTGATCAACTACCGCCATTTTGGGAGTGGATGTACTTTCTGGCTACCCCAAAAGCCAGTGCCACTGGTGCAGATGGTCACCCTGATAAAGGTGGTTTTTTACCTCCGGTGCCGCTTCCTAGAAGAATGTGGGCTGCTGGTGAAGTTGAGTTGAATAATTCACTGGTGATTGGGAAACCTGCAACGCGTTTATCAACTATTGAATCGGTTGAATTAAAATCAGGTAGTACTGGTACGCTAGTGTTTGTAAATGTAAAGCATGAAATCTCCCAAGGCGGGGTTATATGTATCAGTCAGGTGCAAAATATTGTTTACCGTGAGCAACCTGCTGCAGATGCGCCTTTACCACCTAAAAAAGAGGCTCCTGAAGTACAAGATTTCGTGAAAACCATTACACCGGACCCTGTGTTATTGTTCCGTTATTCAGCGCTGACATATAATGGCCATCGTATACACTACGACAGAACTTATGCCACGGAAGAAGAATTGTATTCAGCATTGGTTGTACATGGGCCTTTACTGGTGACTTTATTGTTAGAGTTACAGCGAGCCAATCTGACTGATAGAAGCTTGAAGAAGTTCAAGTTCCGCGCAGTTCGTCCTACTTTTGATAACAAGTCGTTTACCGTTGCTGGTAAACAGGATGGTGATGCATTGTCACTTTGGTCGGCTGATCAAGATAATGCTCTGTGTATGACGATTAAAGCAGAGTTGGCTTAGTAGTTTGAATCAATACTAATCTAGGGGCGGCTTTGTCTTTTTAAATGTACACAAAAGCAGACACTCGATTCCCCCTTCATTGACATTCCCGCGAAGGCGGGAATCCATTATTTTTACCCCTAAAATCCATAAATTTTTACGTAGCTTGTTAGCTACATCCAAACCAATAGGTTTTCAAAAATGCAAAAACTAAGCTACCCAGGCTGGCGCACGGCGCTGTTTATTCCTGTTCATATTGAAAAATTTGTTGCCAAAGCGCATACACGTGGGGCAGATGCTTATATTCTAGATCTGGAAGACAGTGTGCCTTTAGCTCAAAAAGACGAAGCACGCGACTGTGTGATTCCAGCCGCTAAAACTGTTAGCCAAGGTGGTGCCGATGCATTGGTGCGTATCAACCTTGATGAACGTTTTGCTATGCTGGATATTGAGGCCTCTATCGATGAAAGCGTAAAAGCCATTGTGGTACCGAAAGTTGAATCGGCTGAGCAAATCAGACTTTTCTCTAAGCGTATTTCTGAGCTTGAAAAAGCAAAAGCATTACCCGTTGGGCATACTTCTTTAATTGTAATGATTGAATCAGTAGATGCTTTGCCTAAATTAGATGAAATTGCCAGTGCCGACCCGCGCATTGTAGCAATGACTCTGGGCTCAGAAGACTTCTCAGCGACGGCGGGTATGCAACCCTTACCTCAAACCTTGCTGCTGCCTAATCAAATGGTTGCTCTGGCATGTCGACGCGCTAATATTATGCCGCTTGGCTTTCCAGGTTCAATCGCTGACTATAGTGATCTTGTTGAATTTAGAAAAACAGTACAGTTTGCCAAGCAGCTCGGCTTTGTCGGTGCTTTCTGCATACACCCAAAACAAGTTGAAGTTTTGAATGATGAACTCACCCCTTCAGCCGAAGAAGTGGAAAATGCCCATGGCTTACTAGAAGCCTTTGAAGCAGGTTTAGCCGCAGGAAAGGGCGCAGTTGAGTACAAAGGCAAAATGATTGACTTGCCTGTTGTTGAGCGTGCGAAAGAGCTGTTGCGTAATGTAGAAACAAGAAGTTAGGTCATTTAGCCACACAAAGTTCCAATGACTCGCGGGACTTTAAAGCACTCATCGTCATACCGGTAGTCTCTTAAGCCGGTATCCACTTTTTTATGAGAGGTATCCGCTTTGACACTTAATAATATTCCGCGGTAGCAATACCCACGCCTTTAACTTGCTCTTGAGAACCTTTGTATTCAATTATCAGGTCAACATCGACTAAAAAATAATGCTGCCAGGCATTCGAGTAAAGCGCTTTTACCAGTACACGGGTAAACCAGTTAACAGAGCTAAGCATATCAATAGCTAGCACCTCATTCCTACGTTTTACAGTACCGCTTACTTTAATATTTTTACGTTCGAGTTTTAAAGTCCATTGAGTAGGAGGGTCGTGTGGAGAGTCTTCATGATCTTCAAAACCCGCGTCCTGATACTCCCAGTCAGCATACATACCGATTGGCTGATGGTTCTTAGCAAGGTAAAGCATTTGAGGTTTACGTTTGCCGTAACGCATTTCTGGTGTGATCTCGTGTAGATTGATCGTCCAGTCTTCAGAGAGGTAAATCAACCGATACCAATGGTCTGAAAAATCGGGCACTTTGGCGGTTGCATTGCCGTGATCCAAATAACCTCTGAGAGTTAGTGTTTTCGTGTTTTCTTTAGATTTTAGGCTTGCTGTTACCTCTGCTTGAGGTGCGATCATTTTCAAACCCCAGAAATCTTCTTTTTTATTATTCAGGTATAAATAACTGTCACCGGATTGAATGCCATTTTCCGTATTTTGGATGTCGATGCGAATCTCAACATCGTTTCCTTTTGTGTCTTGTCCTCGGTAATATATTTCGGAGGAGAGTTCTTTAACATTTATATAGCTATATTTGCCAAATTGCGTACCGTTTTTAGTGTTTTGGTGAATCTCATTCGCATCAAATTCTTCATGTACCGTGCGTACTTTGTTATTTTCAATCCAGTTGATATCAAATGATCCCATGCCTTTATTGAAAGGGTTGTAATTTGTGATACTAATTAATGCCGTAATGACATTGCCATGATCATCATAGGAATTGAAGTAAAAACTTTCACCATAACCCGTAGATTCTGAAGCGGAGTATTGGTAAGAAGAGGCGTCTAGTGGTGAATAGTTGAGGGTGGTAGAGGGAAAGTAGCTAATCTTGCTCTTAGCGAGCAGCAGGTTGGGAGAACTTATGAGTATGATTGCCAGCAACCATCGCCATGTTATAGACAACTTCGTCATTCCTTGTGAGTTGGTATAAATAATAGGGGCCAAGCATGACCCCAAGCAAAGCTAATTAACGATTAAACTGCATCACTGCCTGTTTCACCGGTTCTAATGCGAATTACTTGCTCTAAAGGTGAAACGAAAATTTTACCATCGCCAATTTTTCCAGTATTGGCTGCATTGGTAATGGCTTCTATCACTTTATCAGCCATGTCTTCACTAATAGCGACTTCGACTTTCACTTTAGGTAAAAAATCGACTACATATTCAGCGCCACGATAAAGCTCGGTATGGCCCTTTTGACGGCCAAAGCCTTTTACTTCAGTCACTGTAATGCCTTGTACGCCAATGTCGGACAGTGCTTCACGTACGTCGTCTAATTTGAAGGGTTTGATCACGGCTGTTATCAGCTTCATGCTTTTCTCCTGTGTTAAATTTAAAGGGTTAGTCAGTTTTGTCGTTAGCAAATACTGATGTTATAAGCTGTATTGATAAATAATAGCGTGTTATTCGTTAATGCCCAATAATTCGACTTCAAATATTAAAGTAGAGCCCGCTGGTATCGGACCAGAGGCAGTGTTGCCGTAAGCTAGATGGCTTGGAATATAGAAGCGAGCTTTCTCACCCACGACCATCAGCTGCAAGCCTTCAGTCCAACCTTTAATAACTTGATTTAAACCAAAGGAAATAGGCTGACCACGTGCCACTGAGCTATCGAAAACAGTACCGTCGGTTAGGGTGCCGTGATAATGCACATTAACACTATCACTAGCCTGAGGGTGAATCTCACCCGAACCTGCTGTTAATACCTCGTATTGTAGGCCTGACGCAGTGGTTTTGATGCCTTCTTTGATTTTATTGCTTTCCAGAAATTCCAAGCCGAGCTGAATGTTTTCAGCTGCGGCTTTTTTATTACTGGACATACGCATCATCACAAAGATAACCATCGCAATGGCAACAACAGTTAGAAATATTTTTAGCACAGTTTTTTCCTTTGGTGTTAGTTTTTACACTATTGGTAATAAGCAGGTGAGTGCTTAATGGCTTTATTTTGTTCTAGATCATGTTGAATCCAGAATTGTGATTTTTTCTCATTCACAAAGGCTTCAATTTTGTTGATTGATGCAAGTGTTTGTTCTTTATTAAAGTTGAAAGAGGGGACTCTTTTATGTGTACGGTTATCGGTAAAATGATACAAATCACCCGATAATACAATGGGGCCGGTTTCTGCTAAATCAACAAAAAGAACCTGGTGTCCGGGAGTATGGCCGACAGCGCGTTTAATGATGACGGTACCATCACCAAATACATCGAAATCACCTGAAATGGTTTTGATTTTGGTTCTGTCCAGAGCCTGATAACTGTCAGGGGCAAAACCAGCCTTAGCGGGGTCTTCACCAAAAGCCACGTCATATTCTTCTTGTTGAATCAACAAGGCTGATTGCATAAACAGGTTTGCGTTTCCGGTATGGTCACCATGGAAATGAGACATACCCAGAAAATCTATTTCAGCAGGATTAACCTTGATTTCATCTAGCTGCTTAGATAATGGTTTACTGACACTTAGGTGAAATGCTCCATCCCATGCATCAACACCCTTCGGCCCTAAAGCATCATTTAAACCGGTATCCCAAAATAAGGTACCTTTTTCATGCTTGATTAAATAGCAACTATTAGTCATCTGTTTCACTTTGTCCTTGTTAAAGCCAGGGGTAAAAAGCGATTGATCACGTACTTCAATATCACCACAGTCAAAAACATAGAGTTGGGTGGGAGTCTGCGTTTGTGTCAGACTTGCACAAGCACCTAGAATTAACCCGGATAATGTTAAAGTACCAAATAATTTTATTTTTGAATTAGAAAAGGTATTTTTCATAGTGGTGACATCCTTTTGAGTAGTTTCCAATGTGTATCTGGTTAAAGCCTACTGTCTCAGGCTAAAACTAGGGCATACTATATGATGCCTTCATCCAAGGCACAAGCTATTGCCGTATCTAGTGCCTGAGACTGGGTTTTAAACTTAGTTTTGATAATTGCCAGCAGCTACCTTGCATCGGTGACAAATTTCGTCCCCCTTACAGTCTATGTCATACCGGTCGTCTTTCGCTTAAAGCGCCTACATTTAGTTAGCCGGAATCCATCTCTTTTAGGGTTGTTTAGTCAAACTGTATTCATGCAAAGTTCACGCTATAAATCCTTTTCAATAATTAACTGATATTTTTTAACTTTACGGTCGAGTGCGGGTCTTGAGATTTCTAAGATCTTGGCACTTTGACCTTTGTGTCCACTACAAAAATTCAAGACCTGTTGAATATGTTTTGCTTCCATTTCTGCCAAGCTGATGGGTTGTTGTGTCTTGGTGGTTTCTTCTTGTGTTGTTTTTAGGCTATTGTCTGTTTTAAGGTTCAGTTCGTTTGGCCCAATCACATGACCTCTTGCTCTGATAACTGCTTGCGTGAGAACGTTGTGCAACTCTCGAATATTGCCTGGCCATTTATATTGAATGAGTAAGCTAATGGCAGCGGAGGTGATTTGAAGTAACTCTTTTCCTTCAGATCGACAAATACGTTTTAATAAACCGTCGATCAAACTTGGGATATCTTCAGCACGATCTCTTAATGGTGGAAGTTTGATTTCCATGGCATTGAGCCGATAATATAAATCTTCTCGGAAATTGGATTGTTCTATTTCGCTGGGTAAATTTCGGTTTGTTGCTGCAATGACGCGCGCATTGGTATGAAGAATTTGGCTACCACCAATACGTTCAAAGGTGCCTTCTTGTAATACTCTTAGTAACTTCGCTTGTAGCGGTAGTGCCATTTCGCCAATTTCATCTAAGAATAGGGTGCCATTTTCGGCTAATTCAAATTTACCCGGCTTACGATCAGTTGCGCCAGTGAAGGCACCACGTTCATGGCCAAATAGTTCACTTTCTAATAAATTTTCAACGAGGGCTGCACAGTTGATCGCCATAAAAGGGCCGTGTCGGTGGCTATGGTGATGAATAGCGTGTGCGATTAATTCTTTTCCCGTGCCGCTTTCACCGGTAATGAGTACGCGAGTATTGCTGTCTGAGACTAAGGCGATTTCTTTGCTGATATTGAGCATTGCCTGACTTTTACCCAACAAGCGAGGTTCAGTCACAACCGGGTCGTTTGTGGTACTTAATACTTCAACTTGGCGAGTGAGTTGTTGATGCTCTAATGCGCGGTTAACCGTGTGATTCAATTCATCGGTTTTAATAGGTTTATGAATAAAGTCAAAAGCGCCTGCTTTGATGGCTGCAATGGCGAGTTCTAAGTCGTGCTCGGCGGTCATCATCACCATAATAGCGTCGATATTCTGAACGGTGAATTCACAGAGTAATTCGTAGCCTTTACCATCTGGAAGCCCCTGATCCATTAAGATCAGGTCGGGTTGGTGAAGGGGAGCAAGTTTACGCGCTTCTTCTAAGCAACTGGCATGAAACACTTCATGGCCTTCATCTTCAAAGTGCATCATCAGCATTTGTGCGAGTGCTTGTTCATCTTCAAGGATGAGAATACGAGAATTCATTGGTTTTCCTATTCTTACTTTATTATTTAGCGAGCGGCAAATGAATGGTAAACGTCGTACCGGCTTCTTTAGTCGATTGAATTTTTAACTGGCCTTGCAGTGC
>Ga0105348_1000585_pt1 | contig 27153 bp, 23 predicted proteins | sample EN8Hudsemesocosm_2_FD_83504 | JGI IMG/M metagenome (GOLD analysis project Ga0105348, IMG submission 83504) | Methane-oxidizing microbial communities from mesocosms in the Hudson Canyon - EN8C Hudson Canyon | ecosystem: Environmental > Aquatic > Marine > Cold seeps | place: Hudson Canyon... | reverse complement strand
TGCAATGCCCTGTTTGGTAAGAAAGTCAGCCATCACCCAAAAGCGTTTATGACCAAAAGCTGAGTAATCTCTGTCATCAGGGCCGCTACCACTTAATAAAACCACTGTCGGGAAAGGACCTTCTCCGTGAGGTAGGGTTAATGTTGCGGCTAAAGCATGGTCATTATTGATGATGGTTAGCTCTTTTACTTGATAATCAAAAGGTGGCTTGGGCGTTTGCGCTTTGTCTTGTAAGCTTATTAACGCATTAAATTGCTGTTGGGTTTGTTTGCTGAAGTTAACATCAAATTCATAATGGCTGACTGCTAATTGTCCATTAAGCGCTGCGGGATTTAGGGTAATATCTACGACAATAGCGTGTTCTTCGTTTACTAACCGTAATGTATTAATATCTTTCTCTTGTAGAGCCAATGGGATGGCATAGGCGTTTTGATAAGGGCTATCAATAGAAGCAATAAAACCATCTTGGTGTTTAGTTAAGTGTAGTACTATTGGTGCAGTTTGGCCCGGCTCCGTATCAATGTCGCCTTGCCAATTACCGATGTAGCTTTCTAGTTTAAGGCCAAGTTGACTATCTTTGCTAAGTGCAGGATAAGAGCTTGAGCAAGCGTTTAACATGAGTGTTAAGCACAGCATTACTATACTTATCACTATACGTTTTTGAAAAGAGTACGTTTGGTGGTCGCTAATATATTTGTCAGTCATGATGACTCCTTGATTAAATTAATTATCAATAGAGTAATCCTGATGAAGTATTAATAGTGTGGGTTTATGATAAACGGTCGCAGTGCGGTTTAAGTGGTCATTAGATGTTTGAATCGCTTATGCATTGCTCTATTGCTCAGAGCATAATGATTGTTGAGTCTGACACTCAATAAATATTTAGTCATTCGCTAAAATCATATCCGCAGCTTTTTCACCGATCATAATGGTTGGCGCATTGGTATTGCCGGTAATGATTTTAGGCATAATTGACGCGTCAACCACTCGTAAGTTTTCCATACCGTGTACTTTTAACTGGGCATCAACAACCGCCATTTCATCTGCTTTAGCACCCATTTTACAGGTGCCACACGGATGGTATTGCGTGTCGGCGCGATTTCGAATATCTCGCTCAAGATCTTCTTCATTACCACTTTCGACAAAGTAGAGCATCTCTTTTCGAATTGCGTTAAAAGGCTGCCCTTCAAGGATAGTTTGCATTTTATCAGCAGCTTTCTTGATTACCGCCATATCTTGCTGATGACTAAAAAACTTAGGGTCGATGGCGAGGGAGTCTTCTGGTTTATTCGAGTTGAGTTTCACTTCACCAACACTCTCAGGGCGAAGTAAGGTGATATGACAACTGTAACCATGGCCAAAGTTAACCGTTCTGGCATGGTTATCGGCAATGGCAGGCACAAAAACTAACTGGGCATCAGGTGCAACAAGGTTTTTTTCAGTACTAAAGAAGGCGCCTGATTCAGCGAAGGTGCTGGTGACTTTTCCTGTGCGGTGTTTGTGCCATTCAAACAGCGATTTTACTATGCGAAAACAGCCTCTGATAGAGTAACCAAAGGTATCTTCTTTACTGCCAACTTTAAAGGTTTGTACGTAATCGATATGATCTTGCAAGTTTTGCCCAACACCGGGTAAGTGATGAACGGAGTTAATACCGTGTTCATTCAGGTGCGTTTTGTTGCCAACACCTGACAACATTAAAATTTGTGGTGAGCCAAAAGCACCGCTACTTAAGATCACTTCTTTATTACAGAGAATATCTAATGACTGGTTATTTTTTTTATAACGCACACCTACTGCAACTTTGCCTTCAAAAAGAACTTTCTCTGTTAAGGCGTGGGTGATTATGGTTAAATTTTTTCGACTTATATTCGGTGTTAAGTAAGCTTTGGCGGCACTACAGCGTTCACCGTTTTTAATGGTTCGCTGGTAGTAAAAAGCGCCTTCTTGTTCAATCCCGTTGCAGTCATCTATTTGTTTAATACCTTGCTCAATACATGAGTCGATAAACATTTGATTGATATTGCTAGCATCAGTGGCATTGCCAACTACGAGAGGACCATCGTTGCTGTGCAGTTCATCAGTAAAGACCTCATTGCCTTCAGACTTTTTAAAATAAGGCAGAATATCCTGATAACTCCAGCCGTCATTACCTAGCGCAGCCCAATTATCGTAATCCCATTTATTACCGCGAACATATAACATCGCATTAGTAGATGAACTACCGCCTAAAGTTTTGCCTCGAGGTTGATAGCCTTTTCGACCATTTAGTCCTGTTTGCGGAATCGTTTCAAAAGCCCAGTTATTGAGTCTTGTCGGTAACATCGCAGCTAAGCCAATGGGAGCTTGAATAAAAAAACTGTTATCTGGGCCACCAGCCTCTAACAGGCAGACTGAAACACTTGGGTCTTCAGATAAGCGTGCTGCAAGCACACAACCGGCAGAGCCAGCTCCAACAATAATATAGTCAAAAGTAGTTTTCTTATTCGGCATTAAATCTTCCTGTAGACACTTTACTGATCGTACCAGAGAACTAAACTAACCAATTATCATTGATATAGCTACATAAAATAGTATGTTTTTTCTACAGGTGGGTGTTGTTTTTTATATTTTATTAATCTAGTTAGGGGTAATAAAAATTGTTTATCGGGAGCTAGTGTTATCAGAAGCAACTTGAACAGCGGCAGGCTGAAATTAAAAAGACCAACAGAAGTTGGCCTTTTTTTGGGGTAGTGATGCGCTAATTTAATTTCTTAACTTAACTTAGCTTAGCTTCTCAACTTAACTCTTAACTTAGAAGTCGAATCGGATACCGGCACCAATTGAGTCTGACTCTATTTCGGTATCAAACATTAAATACTCTACATAGATATCAAGGGTATCCATAATATCAACTGACGCGCCAATGCCAGCAAAGCCATCAGTGCCACCTAAGTCATCTTTGATGGTACCAACGGTGTAATCAACATTTGTTTGTGCAACTCCTGCTTTGGCGTACACTTCAAAGAATGGGCCTAAGGGCAAATAACCTACCGCCGCTAAAGTTAAGGCATCGGCATCAACAGATGATACTTGGCTATTAAAGCTACCTAAATCATAGTAGCCGACTTCAGCAGAAAACATAAAAACACTGGTATCAATAAACTGATAACCTAAAAAAAATGCTGGCGTGGTATCACTGTCACTTATCGTTTCAATTTCTCCTTCAGGGCTATAAATACCGGCACCGATATAAAAGCCATCTGCACTTACTTGAGTTGCTGACAATGCAAGAGCGGCAGCAAAAGTACTTTTTAACGCTATATTCTTAATCGTTTTCATAGTCATATCCCTTTAAAAAGTGAAGTTTTCTTGTTGTATTCTTATTGTATGTTTTTCACACTATTCGTTGGGCATTGAGGTAATTACTCAACCTTTGTTTAACTAAAGGTGATTAACATTTGTCCAACAAAACAAAATCATAATGGCTTAACGAGTAGGAATCAATTAAAGCTTCTTCAGATTTGTCGTTTTATCTGTTTAGTCGATTGAATTCACCTCAATTTAATTAGCTTATTACTGGTTTTATTCAGTGTGCTTGGCGGGGATATGTTAATTCGACATTGTTGTGGTTGCTTTGTGTTGATAGTCAGAAAATGTCGAGGTTGAAACCTCATCTATTTCGGTGAAAAAAGCAAAGGTTCCTTTCATATTAAGCGCTTGCTGCATAGGTAATACCGCATCGTTAATTTTAATAAATTCAAAAGTTAGTTCAATATCTGTAATGTTGGCACTAAATACCGGAGAAAACTCTGCATTATTGGTAATAGTAATTTTTTCAACAAAATCATGATGCTTATTATAGGATAATACGCCCGATAACTTACCTTTAGCATCGTCACCGAGTTTTTTCATGGTTACTTGAAAACTGAACTCGGCATGACTAGATAAGTTAGCTTTTAACCGTAGCGAGTTAGCTTGAATTAACTTGTTTAAATTAAGGCTGTGACTTTTGCCTTGTGATTTTTGCTCTTCATGCTTTAGTTTTTCCTCAAGGTAATCATCTTGTTGTTTTTGTGTTGGTGCATTGCCATTAAGTTTGAGTAGTCGCCATTTTTTTTCAAGCTCTTCATTTGCTATGTAGTGTTCAATGCTGCTGGTAATATCACCTTCTTCATTTTCATAATTAACCACTTTAACTGACCATTGCTCGCGTGGCGTTACCATGATGTGACTTATTGCTTTGCTTACTTGCGCTTTAAGTTGCTCAGCATTAGCTGAATCTTGTTGTGCCATAGTGCTAAAACTTATGCTTAAAAAGCTGATTAGTAGCCCTACGTTTAAATATTGATGATGCATATTCTTCTCTTATGACTATAAAAGGGGGAATATTAGCGACAGTTATGTGAAAGCGATGTGAAATACTTCTAGTGCAGTTTATTAACTTGGTTGATCTTTTATGCTTAGTTTATTGATACTTGCGAACATGGCGTAGAGCTTTGATTTCTATTTAAGCTTCAATGGTTTAGTCACATTAGTTTATTATTAGTGACTTATCTTTGTCATAAATAACTCCTATCTTATTGCGCACCATTTAGCCTTTATTATAAGAGATAAAAACATGTTAAAAAGATCATTGATAGCGCTAGCCATTACCAGCACATTACTCGTGGGTTGTAATGAGGACGATATAGTTGAAGTAATAAAAGAAGTTGAGGTGGTGAAAGAAGTAGCCGTTACCCCGACCCCCGTAACCCAAGTAAAAAATGTAATTTTAATGATTGGCGATGGCATGGGAGCTCAACAAGTTGGATTACTTGAAGAGTACGCTCGCCGAGCACCTAATTCAACCTATAACAGTGTGAACAATGAAACGGCATTAACTAGATTAGGACATGCTGGGCAATTAGGCTTATCGTTAAATGCACCTTTTGGCGCAAATGGTAGTCTGGTTGTTGATTCTGCTTGTTCTGCGTCCCAACTAGCAACGGGCGTTGCAGCTGGCTCAGAAATGATTGGTCTTGACGACAAAGGAAACATTGTTGAAACCATTTTGGAAAAAGCAAAAAAAGCCGGTAAAGCAACTGGGTTAGTATCAGACACTCGTATTACTCATGCAACCCCCGCAGCCTTTGCATCACATCAACCGCATCGTTCACTTGAACCTGCAATCGCTGAAGAATTAATTTCTACGGGCATGGTCGATGTTATGTTATCAGGTGGCGCACGGGTCTTTTTACCATCAGATATTAAAACTAACGATGAAAGTCGCCAACTAATGGCTGATTTAGGTGCGCCAACGAGTGTTTATAAAAAGTCTAAGCGTAGTGATGAGCGTAATTTAATTATTGAAGCGAAAGAAACTTATGGCTATAACCTCGCTTTTGATGGTGCGCAACTTGATAGTATTAGCGGCGAAAAATCTTAGGTTTATTTGCAAACTCAGGTATGGCAGACGGCATTGCCTACACCGCTTGTAAAGCGGATAAAAGCTGTAGCCAGCCATCATTACGTGACATGACATTAAAAGCCTTAGAGGTTTTATCTCAAGATGAAGACGGCTTCTTTTTAATGATTGAAGGTGGTCAAATTGACTGGGCTGGTCATGTAAATGATGCGGGCTGGATGCTGCATGAACTTCTAAAGTTTGATGAGGCGGTAGATGCGGTTTATGAATGGGTAAAAGATCGAAATGATACCTTGGTGGTAGTAACTGCCGATCATGAAACGGGCAGCTTCGGTTTCAGTTATAGCCGCAAAGATTTACCAGAAGGTAAGTTTTTAGATGGCGACGGCATGCAAAGTCGCGAATATAAACCTAATTTCAATTTTGGTTCACTGAATAACTTAGACCGTTTACATGCACAAACAGGCACATTCTACGATATGATGAGTCAAGTGAACTCAGATTGGGATTTTAGTAATACCCTAGGTAAAGACTGGGCTGATGCAGTAAATGCGCACAGTGACTTTAAAATTAGCGACCAACAAGGTGATGCAATCACTGAGCGTGAAGCGAATGAATATCACGTTGCCGATCATAAGTATCTTAGTGCGACAGAATTTCCAAAAATTAACGACTTTAAAGAGTTTTTTGTTTACGGAGATGAACTACATGCGAACCTTATTGGTAGAGCATTATCGGCCGATCAAAACGTAGTATGGGGAACAGGCACTCACACCGCTGCACCTGTACCGGTTTATGTCTTTGGTCCACAGGATATAACCCGACAATTTTCAACTATGCAACACCATGTAGATATCGCGAATAAAATGATGGTTGCATTATTAGTTGAATAAAATCTCATAGGTAAGTAATGAGTATTAAACATTAAGTATTAGCTCAGCAAACTAAGCTAATTAATCCAAAGCACATTAATAAAGCCTAGCCACTTAGTGTCTAGGTTTTTTTAATGATGAAAATCATCTGCAAATTAAATAAAAATTTCAGACATAAAAAAACACCCTTTAAGGTGTTTAGAAGATGGGGTGGCTATAGGTGGTTGAATCCTCGCTTAACCAGATATAACGGAATCACCTGTGATTTAACTTTGGCAATCTAAAGGCAAACTATCAGTAAATTTCAGGCATAAAAAAACACCCTTTAAGGTGTTTAGAATATGGGGTGGCTATAGGTGGTTGAATCCTCGCTTAACCAGATATAACGAAATCACCTGTGATTCAACTTTGGTAATCTTGGCAAACTATCAGCAAATTTCAGACATAAAAAAACACCCTTTAAGGTGTTTAGAATATGGGGTGGCTATAGGTGGTTGAACCCTCGCTTAACTAGGTATAGCCGAATCACCTGTGATTCAATTTTGGTAATCTTGGCAAACTATCAGCAAATTTCAGACATAAAAAAACACCCTTTAAGGTGTTTAGAAGATGGGGTGGCTAAAGGGACTTGAACCCTCGACAACCGGAATCACAATCCGGGGCTCTACCAACTGAGCTATAGCCACCACTGAGGTGTACTTAAACGTATATAGAATATACGCGCACTGCTGTTTAACAGTGCGCGGATTGTATTGCATTTTGCCGCGTGTTGACAAGAAAAAAATGCATTTTCAGCTACTTTTTTTCAAAAAAATTGCAAACTTTGTCAAAATTTCAATCAATACAGTATTTAGAGTAGTTCAAACCCTAAATTGGTGCTGAAATAGTTTTCTGTTCAGCGCTTTCTGTCGTCACAAAAAAGCTTTTCAATTGTTCGACAATCAAATAATTCACAGGTACCAATATTAACGTGATAAAGGTGGCAAATAAAATACCAAAGCCTAATGAAACCGCCATAGGAATTAAGAATTGTGCCTGCGTTGATTGCTCAAATAATAAAGGCATTAAACCAATAAAAGTGGTTAAACTTGTTAGCATCACCGGTCTAAAGCGTGCAGCGCCAGCTGTTAATACAGCTTGCATTAACTCTCCGCCTTCACTACGTTTTTTGTTGATGAAATCAACCAGTACTAGCGAGTCATTTACCACAACACCAATTAACGCTAACATTCCTAATAAACTCATGATGGTTAATTCCATACCCATGATCCAATGTCCTACGACAGCGCCGATCATACCAAACGGTATAATGCTCATCACTATGATCGGTTGTAAGTAGGATTTAAACGGAATAGCTAACAGCGCGTAAATAATAAAAAAGACAAACAATAGTGACCAACCTAATGAACCAAAAGACTCTCGTTGCTCTTTCGCTTCACCTTCAAGGGAATGACTAACGCCAGGGTAGTGCACGATGAGTTCATCTAAGTAAGCTTTTAAATCGGCTTGTAGCACTGTCATGTTAGTATTTGATTTTTCAACATCGGCACTAACATTGGCTGTGCGGTAACGATCAATTCTCGATATTGTTGATGGGCTTTTTCCTGGAATTAATTTAGCAACATGGGATAGAGGTACAGAACCTCCCTTTGGTGTTACCACGAGAATGTCTTCTAAGTCAGCCATAGTACGACGTTCATCTAGAGGCAAGCGTACCATTACTCTGACATCATCTCGTCCACGTTGAATTCGCTGTACTTGCGAACCAAAGAAAGAGCGTCTTACTTGGTTTGATACACTGACACGCGTTAAGCCGAGGGCTTTACCTTGCTCGGTTAATTCAATTTTCAATTCTTCTTTACCATCTGACAAGCTATCGGCAATATCAAAAACAGTAGGGTAGGTTGCCAGTCGCTCTTTTACCTTATCAGTGACTTCTTTTAGTGTCTCTAAGGAGCTTGCTTTAAATTGCACATGAATAGGGTCAGAAGAACGGCCTATTTCTGCTCTAAAAGTTATACTTTCCGCGCCAGGGATAGGGCCAATTAAACCACGCCACTCACGCACAAGTTCGCGAGATGAAATTGCTAGCTCTCGTGATTCTGGTGGTGTAATCTCAAAACGAACACTGCCTGTATTTGAAGTACCACCACGACCACCGGTAGTTGCTAAGATATTGATAATGACACTGCTATTCGTTGATGGCTCAATGTATTTTTCTTTAAGGAAGTTTGCCTTTTCCGCCATTTTTATGATGTATTTATTGGTTACTTCAAACGGGGTGCCAGCGGGTAGTGTTAATGTTGCTCGCACCGTTTCACTCGGGATGCGTGGGAAGAAGATAAACTTAGTCCAACCACTCATGATCAGTGCCAAAATGATGAGGAACACGCCAACAAAACCGGCAATTGTCGTTGTTTTATTACTGATTGCACGTTTAAGTAACGGTTGATAAAAGCGAATGATGGCACGCTCAAAACCGTCGGCAAAGCTTTGTTGAAATTTGGTAAACTTTGACTGCTTGGCTTTCTCTGAGCGCAGTTTTAAATTCTTTAAATGTGAAGGTAAAACAAACTTAGACTCAATTAATGAAAATATCAGTACAGGGATGACAATGACTGGGATTTGGGCAAATAAAGCACCTCGGTTACCTTCAATAAAGGCAAGTGGTAAGAAGGCGGCAACAGTGGTTAAAATACCAAAGGTCACGGGTGTTGCTACCTCTTGAGTACCTCGTATAGCGGCCATTTCTCCTGACTCGGATGTTTTCAAATGGGTATAAATATTTTCGCCAGTGACAATAGCATCATCGACGACTATCCCTAGCACTAAAATAAAACCAAAAAGGCTCATAACATTTAAGGTTACACCGAATACAGGCATCATGATAAAAGCGCCCATGAACGAAACGGGAATACCAATGAACACCCAAAAGGCGATAGACGGTCTCAGGAATAAGGTTAATAATGCCAGCACCAAAATACCACCTTGTAAGGCGCTAGTTGTCAGTGTCGATATGCGGTTTTTAACGATTTGTGAATCATCATCCCAAAAGCTTAATTCAACGCCCACCGGCAATGTACTTTGTTGATCGTTTATGTATGTTCTTACTGCGTCAGCAACATCAATTGCGCTTTGCTGACCTATTCGGTAAACATCAATAAAGGCCGCTTGCTTGCCGTTAAATCGAGTGCGGACAGGGGTTTCTTCAAAGTCATCTTTAATTTTCGCGATATCGCTAAGGCGAATAATTGAACCATCAACATTGGTTTTAATGGCAATCTTTTCAAATTCATCTTTGCGATAAGCCTGACCTTTTGAACGTAATAAAATATCACCGCCCTGTGTTTTCAAGTTACCTGCAGAAATATCGGTGCTGGAATCAGAAATGGCAGAGGATATCTTGGCAATGGTTAAATCATATTGACGTAACTTATCTTGTGGTACTTCAATAGAGACTTCATAGTCACGGACACCACTTAGTTCAACTTGCGTAATAGCGGGAATTTTTAATAGATCGTCACGTACTTTTTCTGCGTATTCACGGGTTTCTTTTTCACTGTATATGCTAGCGATAGTGACTGCGATCACTTCCCGTTTTCGGGTTGCTAAAGAAACCACGGGTTTTTCTGCATCGGCAGGAAAGGTGTTAATTTCATCTACTCGGCTTTTAATATCCGCGAGCATTTCGCGAGGCTCGTAACCTGATTCTACTTCGATGTTAACGGCAGAAGAGCCTTCGCTTGAGCGACTGGCAATTTGTTTAACCCCTTCAAGGTCTTGCACAGCTTCTTCTATGCGAATTGAAATACTTTTTTCAACATCTTCAGGTGTAGCGCCGCGCAGAGAAACATTGACATTAATTCTGTCGGTGGCAAAAGAGGGGAAAACCTCTAACGGAATACGATTCGATAAATTAAATAAACCTGCAATCAAAATTGTGATTAATAGCAGATTGGCGGCAACGTGATTTCGAGCAAACCAAGCAATCATTAGTTGTTCACCTTAGGCATTGTTTCTGCTTTTGCTGCGCGCATTGCTTGACGCTGAGCGATAAGTTCTTCAACCGTGATGTCTTGCTCGTCGGCAATTTTCTGTAATTTTTCTTTGCGCTGAGCAGACATTTTAGCTGTCGATGCTTTGCTACTTGTCTGAGACTGACCTTTAGTGGCAACAGGCGTACCTGAGCTGACTTGTCCTAAAGAGGTAAGTACTAATTCATCGCCAGCGGATAAACCTTGAGTGACAATAGATTCAGTACCATTTTGCCAACCCAACTTAACTTCTTTACGCATTAGTAAGCCATTTTCAACCGTATAGACATAACTGCCTTGATAAATGGCACTACTTGGTATGACTAAGGCATTTTCAACTTCACGGCCAGTAATTTGCGCAGTAACGTATTGGCCCATTTTTATTTGTGCGCCTTGATTGTATTCGCCATCGTATGGGCGAATAATTTGGGCAACCACATACAGTTGTTGCGACATTTCATCAATGGCACTTTCCGTGCGTACAATGTTGCCTTGCCATATTTGCTCACCCATCAAATCTGAAGAGATAACAACGTTACTGGTCATTGAGTTGCCACTGGTATCCGCTTCAGATTGCTCATGGGCATTTCGATACTCTTCAGGCAGCTTCATTAGCGGAAGATCTTTATTTTTAATCGGCAGGCGGATCTCGACATAATCAACGGCGAAGATATCAGCTAATTGCGTATTACTTGAGATAACTTGACCAATATCGACATTTTTCTTTAAAATTCGACCTGCATAAGGAGCGACTATTTTAGTTCGCTCTAATGACAATTTTACCTTATCAAGTAATGCTTCAGCAGATAAAACCTGCGCTTTTGCGGCTTCAAATTGAGGTTGACGAAGTACTAAAGCACTCGGCGCTTTACCATTACCAAGGCGTTGCCAATCAGCTTCTGCTTGCCTTACTCTTGCGCCTTCCTCCTGCAAGGTTTGTTGTGCTGAAACTAAGCTAGCTTGTGCTATTTTAACTTCTGCACGATGGTCTCTATCGTCTAACTTAATTAATATGTCACCTTCTTCAAAAAAACCACCATCTCTGAATTGTTTACTAACATAGTTTATTTGTCCTGATACTTGGGCAAATAACACACTTTGTGTTCTGGGTTTCACTGTACCAAAACTTTGCACCATTACTTGATAAGTCTGGGGGGTAATTGTGGTGGTTGCTACTGTCATCTGTGGCGCTTTTGAAGGCTTGGAACGCTGACTTTTCGGTGGATTTTTAAAGATCACCATCATTAAGGCAATCGTAATCAGTATGATAGTGACTGGCAGGATAATTTTTTTTAATTTTAACGCATTGGACATGATTATTCGGCCTTTGGTGCTGGTGATGAGGCAAGTGACGGTGTGCTGAAATCGCCCCCTAGAGAAAGGTGTAAATTAATTCGATTAGCAATGAGCTGGCTTTTTATCTTGATGAGGGTGCTTTGTGCGTCATAAGAACGTTTTTGCGCATCTAGTACCGTGGTGTAGCTCACTAAGCCACTTTGGTATTGTTCAAAAGATAAATTGGCAGCAATTTTGGCATTTTCTTGTGCTTCGAGCATAGTGTCATAGCTTTGTTTTAAACCTTTTTCTGCGGTAATAGCATTTTCAACGTCACTAAAAGCATTGTATAAACTATCTAAGTATAGTTGCTCGCCTTGTTTCAATTCTAGGCGTGCTTTCTCTTCATTGGCTTTTAAACGACCGGCATTAAAAATAGGTGCGCTTACACTACCAAGCAATGACCAAGCAAGAGATGAACCTGAAAGTAAGTCGCCAATATCTGCAGTAGAATCGCCGACCGAGCCAGATAAAACTATGCTAGGAAACCGCTGTTTATGGGCATAGGCTAAACCGGCATCCTTTGATAATAATTGATACCAACTGGCTTTTAATTCAGGCTTTCTGCTAATCAACTCGGAAGGTAAACCGACCGGGATTTCACTGGTTAATAACGGTAGGTTTGCATTCACTAACAGCTCACCTTTAGGATATTCTCCAATCAGGCGTTCAAGTTGACGTATTACTCGGGTTTTCTCAGTTTTTTGTTCAGATACACGGGTTAACTCATTGTTTAAGTCGTTTCGTGTTAAATACACATCTAACGCTGAAGAAAGCCCTGAGTGATAGCCTGCTTCAATTATCGTTAAGTTTTGCTGGGCATTGTCAACTCGGTTAAGGTATAACTTTAGCAGTTTATCTGCCTCAATCACTTTAAACCACGTTGCTACAACATTAACCACCAATTGTTGCCTGTATTGTTCAAAGCTCGCTTTTTGCGCGAGGTAATTATAATTGCTTAGTTGATCTGCCGCGGAGAGTTTTCCCCAAATGTCGACTTCATAACTTAAGTTCAAATTAATAGAATTACTGTTGCTATAACTCTGGGTTTGATTGTCTTTATTGCGACCTGCACGAAAGGCAAGATCAAGTTCAGGCCAAAGCTTACTACCAGAAACAACAAGCTGCTGCTCTGCTATAGCTAAGTTATAAGCTTGAATGGAAAATTGATGGTTAGCGGCTAATGCTTTTTTGACTAGTAATTGCACTTGAGCATTATCAAGTTGTACTAACCAGTTGTTCTCAACGGCTAACGCTTGTTTACTTTCCTGCCAATGCTCCGGCAATGATAAGTTTTGTATATTTTCATCTATTTGGGAGGTATTACTACATGCTAGTAAAAATAGCGAGGAAAATGCAGGAAGCAGTAATTTAAATCTACCTGTCATAAGGCTTAAACTCAGTTAAAAAATTTATCTAAACTTAGTTTAATAAAACTTGAACTAAGGTTATATAGCTTTTACATAAGTTTACAGAACAAATGTTATATCGGGCTGTTTACCTAGTGATGAGAGTTGAAATCTTACTTTATCTCTACTTTTGGCCTATATTTTTACTGATATCTTTGTTGAATTTCCTTTAGCTCGCCATCTAGCATCATCTGATTAAATATAGCTTTTAACTTTTGGGCTGAAACTTTATTGCGACTCATTTTAGACATTTGCAGCCAAGGTGTTCGCTCTGATACCACCAGTGGCTTACCAAAAAAATCTCTGTTGAGTTCTAATTGTTTTGCTGCACTGAGAATAGGCGCCATGGGACCAATAATTGCATCTACTCGACCTTTTTTCAGCATCAATAACCCTTGATGAAAGTCACTAACCGTTTGTTTGATGATTTCTGGATTATTATCAATTTTGTCGCTGAATTTCGCCCCGCGTAAATAAGCGATACTTAGCTTTTCTAGCTGTGCGACAGACTGGAAGTCTGTGCCTTTTCTGCCAATAACGACATTTTTTAAGGTAGGTAGCGGGTAGATATAGTCAACATAATCAGCTAGTTCTTTATATTTGAACATGATGGTTAAATCCGTTTTACCAATTTTAAGTTCGTGCATAATTCTGCCGTAAGGAAAAATATGATGTTCACTTTGCAAGGCACTTTTTGCCAGTAAATGGTTAGCTAAATCATAATAGATACCACTGAGCTCCCCGTTTGATTTTATTCCATAGGGTGAAACCGCAATAGTTCTTACTTGTAATAGCTCGCTTGGATGAGCAAGAGCAGTAGGTGGTAGAAACCAGAATAGTAATGCAAGAAAAACACAGAAGAGTTGTTTCATTAGAGTTTAACGAAAAGAGCAAATGAATCTATTAACTATAAGAAGTTTTCCTGCTCTTGTCATCATAAAACAGACACTTAGCTATGAAAGCATTCTCATCTAGATAACTGATCAGATGAGAATGCTCAATGAAGCTTAATTATGAGCTTTTATTAACTTTTATTAAGTAAATCAATAAAGAAGCTATATTCTAACGCTGTCTCATGAATGCGTTTAAAGCGGCCTGATGCGCCACCATGTCCGGCTTCCATGTCAGTTTTAAATAATAAAACATTGTCATCAGTTTTATAATCACGCAACTTAGCAACCCACTTCATTGGCTCAAAGTACTGTACTTGTGAGTCATGTAAACCTGTAGTTACCAGCACGTTAGGGTAGTCCTGTGCTTTAACTTGATCATAAGGTGAGTAAGACAACATATAATCGTAATATGCTTTATCTTTTGGGTTACCCCACTCTTTGAACTCATTAGTAGTCAGTGGAATACTCTCATCTAACATGGTGGTAACGACATCAACAAAAGGAACCGCAGCTGCAATACCTTTATAACGTTCAGGTGCCATATTCATTACCGCCCCCATTAATAAACCACCAGCACTACCACCTGCAGCAAAGACATTCTTTTCATCACCGTAGCCTTGCGCTGTTAAGTCTTTAGTAACGTCGATGAAATCAGTAAAGGTATTAATTTTATTAAGCTTTTTACCATCTTCATACCAAGGACGACCAAGCATTTCTGAGCCACGGATATGCGCTAGCGCATAAACAAAACCACGGTCGAGTAAGCTTAAACGGCTTACTGAAAAGTATGGGTCAATAGTTGAACCGTATGAGCCATAGGCATATTGATATAATGGGTTAGTGCCGTCTTTTTTGAACTTATCTTTACGATAAACAATCGATACGGGTACTTTTTTACCATCACGTGCTTTGACGAAAATACGCTCAGAGGCATAGTTTTTACTATCAAAATCACCTAATACTTTAGTTTGTTTTAATTCAGTTTTATTGAAACTATTAAGGTCTACATCATAGTGTGTGCCAGGCGTAGTAAAACTTGCGTAATAAAGGCGTAATGCTGGGTTGTCTAATTCATTATTTCCGTACAAATGCAAGCTGTAAGCACTATCGTTAAAACTAAGTTGCTGCTCTTTACCTGTTGATAACTGCTGAATAGTCACTCGACTGATGCCATTTTCACGCTGTTGATACACTAAATGGTCGTTAAATAACTCATAGTTTTCTAACTTCACTGCATCGTTAGCAGCAATTACATCTTGCCATTTATTTTTATCACCTAAATGTTTCTTGTGCACTTTCATTAGGCGGAAGTTAGTAGCCTGCCAATTAGTACTGATGTAAAACCAATCGTTAAATTTAGAGATTGAGTATTCATGACCTTCTTCTCGCTCGATGAATCGCTTTGGCATATCTTTAGCGTTATTGGCATCAATGACTGATACACCGCTAGCTTCAGTACTCGCGTGCCAAATAAAAACACTGCTACCGTCTTTAGACTTACTCAGCCCCATATAATAGGCTTTATTTTTCTCTTGGTAGATCATTTGGTCATCAGCTTGCGGTGTGCCTAGTGTATGACGAAATACTTTATTACCTAGTAAAGTTTGCGGATCCTTTTTGATGTAATAAACCGTTTTATTGTCATTACCCCATTCAATTCCGCCACTGGTACCTTCAAGTTTGTCTGCTAATAATTGACCTGTGGCTAAATCTTTAAACTGTACCGTATAAACTCGGCGACTAACGGTATCTTCTCCGTAAGCAAGAATTTTCGAATCAGGGCTAACTCTAAGACCTGTGGCATTGTAATACTCATGTGCTTTCGCTAGCTCATTAACGTCGAGTAACACTTCAAGGTTGCTGCCTTTGAAATCGGTCGATCTGACATGAATAGGGTACTCATTTTCGCCCTGCATTTGACGAGAATAATAGTACTTACCTTCTTTAACAGGCACTGAGTTATCATCTTTTTCAATGCGGCCTTTGATCTCTTGAAAAATTGTCTCTTGCATCGCTTCAGTATGTTTTAGCTGTGCTTCGGTGTAATCATTTTCAGCTTCTAAATGCGCTAATATTTCAGGGTTAGTGCGGCTATCGTCACGCATCCAGTAATAATCATCCACGCGGGTATGATCATGAATAACCATTTTGTGAGGTACTTTTTTTGCAACAGGTGCTGATAAGTCGGCCATATTAGTTACTTCGTTAGATTGATTGCTACAGGCTGCGATTAGCAGTGCTGAGGATACCAGCAAGCTAAGTTTAGTTTTAGAGAGTGTTAGTGACATAAGGTCCTTTCCTTGAGAGAACATTTAACCTGATGATTTAAGACATGCTACTTAGTTAAAGTAAAATCTATTATTGGGATAAATGTTAAAAAAATGTATCTAGAATAAGTTAGCATGTTATTAGCTATAATCAAATTAACTTAACCTTGAATAAGTGCCGTTGGTCGCTTTTTGCATCAATTAGCTTTATAGCAGACGGAAGACAGTATTTTTACTTTTATAAATACGCTATTTTGCTTAAATAATGCCTGTTTCAGAAGAGCGATAAAGAATTTCTCCAGATAAAGCGCATTCATCTACTCTTTATATTGGTGAATAATTTATACTGACATTTACTCCTTTACATTTTAATAGCACAACAAATAGATATGTCTTTAGATAAAATTACCGCGCATCTCGCCAACCATGATAAGAAATTACCACCTGTTGAGTCTTGGAATCCGCCATACTGTGGTGAAATTGATATTGAAATTAAAGCCAATGGTGATTGGTATCATGAAGGCGATTTAATTAAACGTTTACCGCTGACAAGGATGTTTGCCTCGGTGCTGATCAAAGAAGTAAATAAAGGTATTAGCGAGTATTTTTTAATTACTCCGGTTGAAAAGGTAAAAATTAAGGTTGAAGATGCGCCCTTTGTTTTGACTCATTGGCATTGGTTAGATCAGCAAGAAAGTATTATGCAAGTTAGTACTAATCTTGGTGATGAGTTTATTCTTGATGCTGAGCACCCCATTGTATTAAACGATGCTGGAGAGCCATATGTTACTGTCAGGCGTAATCTAACGGCAAAAGTACATCGTAATGTTTTTTATCAATGGGCAGATATCTCTCAAGAGCAAGCAACAAAAAACGGCACTGCCTTGGTTTTTAGCAGTGCCGATTGCCAGTTCACCTTGGGGAGCTTCTAATTAACTCATGTAGGCTGATGTAACAGCTGAGCTAGCTATTCTTGAGTTAACGAGATGGCGTAGAAGAAACCATCATCACTACCAATGAACAGTGAAGTTTCATTGTTTACAACTGAGCCGGTGAAGTTGCTACCCGCTAAACTCCATAGAGGCGTACCAGCAAGGTCAAAAGCTTTGATATAACCCGCTCCCGGTGAACTATATGCGTCAGCTGAAGTCATATAGATTATATCATTTGCAATTAGCGGCTTAGAGAAAACATTTTTTCCAGAACCAACAGACCAATTAAGCTCACCGGTTTTAGCGTCAATAGATTCAAATTTTGTATCGTCTGAACTACCAATATAAAAAGCACCATTGTGCGCCAGCGCTTCACCAGTTACCCAGCTAGTGCCATGAGACAGTGACCAAAGTTTATCACCAGTGTTAGCACTAAAGCCGGTAATAAGCCCTGATCTTGACCCTACAGCAAGTACGCCTGAATCAATAACAGGAGAGCTTGGCATTTCATTCGCCACATACCAGTTCTCGCTTCCATCAGTGATGTTAATGCTAAAAATGCCTTTTTCACTGCTTACATAAAGTGTTTCATTATTGATGTATGGCATGCCACGTAGCTTCTCATTTAAATTATACGACCAAATCTCGCTACCATCACTGATATTTAGCGCATAAAAAACGCCACTTTTAGAGGCAAAATAGACAGTGTTATTTTGAAATATAGCGCTATTAGTATGATAATCCCATTGATCCATAAGTGACTCACCGGCAGTGGCGACATTCCAGCGTGTATCACCATTTTCAGCGTTAAGTGCATGAAAAACACCATCAATACTTAAAAAAAACACAGTATTTTCAGCATATAACAATGTTCCTGATACCTTGCTGCCAATGTCTCGTTGCCACATTTGGCTACCATCACTGGTGTTCAGACCATAAACTATGCCTTTATCTGTGGCGAAAAACACTGAGGCCTCTGATAAAGCTGCGGTAGACTTGATTGCAGAGCCAGCATCAAATGACCAGGTGTAGGATTCAAGTGTTGCAGTATTCTCTGTTGATTTAGGGGCTGGTGTTACCGGTTCTGGCGCTGGAGTCTCAGAAGATGAGCCACCGCAAGCAGACAAAGTGCTTGCCAATAAAATTAGCGTTGGAATGATTATTTTATTCATTTTTCTCTCTGTTAATAATTAGTTTTAAGTAAAGCTGTAAATAGCAAACTAACCATAAGAGAAAAGCCTACCTGGGGCTTGAAGAAAGCCTAAAGAAAAGCTTAAGAAAAGTTAAAGCTTCTTAATCTATTGTTTTTTCGATACTTTTGATTAACTCTTTAAAGCGTGGAAGTGTTCTTAACGGGGTGTATTTAGGATCAGAATTGAACCACAATGTGAGCATATTTTGCTCGGCATGAGCCTGCTCTAGTAAAGTCAGTGCTTTATCATACTCACCAGCGCCAATATGGTAACGAGCAGTGGCAACGGGCGGAATATATTGGCCAATATCGCCTTGTTCTTTTTTGATATTTGCAAGCCAGTAATTTAATTGCTTTAATCCACCTTGCTCGAATGCTGATTTTGCTTGTTGCAGCTCTGCTTGATTGTAACCAGCATGAACAAATGCTTTTTTATAGTAAATATAGGCGCGGGCTTCATCGCCTTGGCTTTCGGCTAACCTCAAAGCCGACGTGTTATAAATGGCGGAGTCGGGATCAATGGTAAACAGTTTAGCTAATTCTTTTTCTGCTAGTTGATACTGCTCAGCCATATTGTAAATCCATTCGATTGTTGCTGAGGAATAGTGTTTTGGATCGATGGATTGCGCAATTTTATTATGGTGAACTGCTTCTGCAAAACGACGCTGGCTAAGTAGCATACTGGCATATTCAATATGCGTGGCCACTTGTTCAGGGTTAAGGGCAATGCTGTTAACAAAGTATTGCTCAGCTAGTGTGAAATTGCGCTTGTGTATCATATTGATAAGCGCCAACTGTAAGTAAGCATCTCCAAGGTCGGGGTTGATGGTGATTGCCTGCTCGAATAAAGCTTCTGCCTTTAGAGTCAGTTGCTTGAGTTGCTCTGGCTTAGTGTGCCACTGCTGAAAATATATCGCCTTGCCTAGAGCATTTAACACTAGGGCATTACTCGGTTGTTGTTGATTAAGTTTGCTTAATAATATTTCAGCTTGGCGTATCTCCTTTATTCCTTGCTGCAGTAAGAACAATGCTTTCGCGTAAGCCTCGTTATTAACTATCTGTTCATCGGGTTTGTTCTTCTCTGCGTCTAAACTTGCAGCTATTTGATAAACAAAAAATAATATAAAAACGGCAATAACAGCAGAGAAAATAAATGATGATGTATACCAAGAGGAGTTGTTGCGTTTGCTACGTTTAGTTTCTTGTTGGGTATCTGTATTTAAAGATGATGCTGTAGGAATGTCACTTTGTGGCAGTACCAATAAGCGAAAGCCAACACCAGAAATTGTTTCTATATAGCTTGGTTGTTTGGCGTTACAGCCTAATGCTTTACGTAGCTTACTGATTGCAACAGAAATGGTTTCATCTGAAACGACTTTTCCTTGCCATACTTGCTGTAATAACTGCTCTTTTGTGACAACAGTCTCGGCATTATTTGCCAGCACCACTAAGACACGGATCAAACGTTTTTCAATCTTATTAGTATTGCTGTTATTAATTAAGGTGTTTTGCTGTGGATCTATGTGCCAATCACTGAGGGAGAATTTAGCTTGTCCGTAGTCCACTTGTTAAACCTTAAGTACGTGAGAGTGACTGCATGATAAGCCAAAAAAATTCAAACAGCTATGCTCAATTGTTCTAGCTCATAAGTTTTAGTGAGTGTATCTAGTGACAGTTTGAGTTACAGACAGGACAGCTTTTTTGTTTTTTCATCGAAAATTGCTGCCACTTATTTGCCAAACCATCGAGTAAGTTCAATTGATTAATTTGCACTGGGTTGCCCGTTAATAGTTTAATCGCTTGTAAGCTTTGCATACCGGCGATCATCGCTAATACAGGCCCAATGATGCCTATGGTTTGACAGTTATTTACAGGTGCCTTTTCTGAGGCAGGAAACAGACAGTGGTAACAAGCGCTAGTTTCATCACGAGGGTCTACGGTTAATTGCTGACCATCAAACCCTGTAGCAGCGCCAACAATTAGCGGCACCTTATGTTGTACACAAGCTTGATTAATTAAGTAGCGCGTTTGGATGTTATCAGAGCAATCGAGCACCAAGTCAACTTGGGGCAAATAGTAATCGCATAACTCTTTATCAAGCATTTCATCAACAGCTTCAACCGTAACATCTGGGAACTGTTGTTGTAATTTTTCTGCAGCGGCATCTGCCTTATTTTCATTAATATTATCTTCACTAAATAATATTTGTCGAGGCAAGTTACTCAGTTCAATATTATCACCATCAGCGATATACAAGGTGCCAACACCTGCTGCCGCTAAATATAAGCTAGCCGGATTACCTAAGCCGCCAACACCAAGGATGAGTACTTTGGCATTTCGTAATGCCACTTGCCCTTCATTACCAACTTTATCCAACATGATCTGACGAGAATATTTCAGTTGCTCTTGATTGCTTAACACAAGGATCCTTAGCTTTTTTAATTTAATTAATGAATAAAGGTACGCACGGCACCGGCTTTAAATTGCAAATATACCTGCTGGCGCGGGCTCAATGATAACCTTTTTTGTGAAAAGGCACTGATGGTGACATAAAAATCTTGTGAGCCGCAATTAACCGTCAGTAATACATTATGTTTTTGATGGTTCATTTGCCTGATAGTACCAAGCAGATGATTAACGATTGAACTATCGCTCGGTTCGGTTAATGAAATACTGATATCACTGGCTAATATAAAACAGCGCAATTGGGTTTGATGCTGAAAAGCTTGGTCACAGATTAAATAAATATCTTGTTCAGCATTTAATGACAAGGTGGTTAAATCATGGCCATTGTTAAAACCCTTGATCGGTAATGACAAACTGGTTTGTTGATGAATTATTTCACTATCATCAATGCTATTGAGTTTATGGATAACCTTGTGGATGTTACCAAAGCTGACTACCTCGCCCTTAGACATGACTAATAGATTATCACACACTTGCTGCAACTCATCTAACGAATGGCTAACGTAGAGCATAGGTAATTTAAGCTTTTGCTGGATATTAAGCATCATTTTTAACAAGCCTGTTTTGCTTTGCCTGTCTAAAGCGCTTAACGGCTCATCGAGTAATAATAATTTTGGCTCGGCTAGAATTGCTCTTGCTAAAGCGACTCTTTGTTGTTGCCCACCAGAAAGTTCACTAACTTGGTGTACAAGTAATTCTGATAATTCAGTTAATTCAATCACTTCATTCAAGTTAAGTTGTCTATTTTGACAGCGCTTAGTGGCATATTCTAAATTGCCAAGTACCGTTAAATGACTAAACAAGCGGCTGTTTTGAAAAACCAAGCCAACATGACGCTCTTCCGGTTTGAGGCATAAATTTTCTTTGCTATGTGCTAAGTATTTATCACCGAGTTTGATATGTCCTGATAGTGCTTTTTCTAATCCGGCAATAGCCCTGAGTAATGTTGATTTTCCCGAAGCAGAGTGACCAAAAATACCTGTGATGCCTTTTAACGGAATGGCTTGTTTAATGGTTAAGTCGAATTGCTGAAAACTGATACTAACATCTATATCTAGCTGTGCAGCTGCTTGGTGTGTTTTACTTATCGGCAATTTAGTCATTAGCATGGTGCTCGATACTATTTTTTTTCATAACTTTATTTTTAAGGCTTCTTTTCGGTAAGTTTAACCAGTAAATAGCTGCCAGTAATAACATTGAACCAATCAATAAACTGATGGAAAGTACGTGTGCTCGCGCGTAATCAAATGCCTCTACATGGTCAAATAATGCTATCGATAAAACTCGTGTTTCTCCAGGGATATTGCCGCCAATCATTAATATTACACCAAACTCACCGACGGTATGGGCAAAACCCAAGCTGGCAGCGGTTATAAAACTGGCTTTAGTTAACGGAAAAACAATGGAAAAAAATCTATCAATCGGACCAGCGCCAAGTAAAGCACTTGCTTCTAATAATGAATCACCTAATTGTTCAAAAGCCTTTTGTAGCGGTTGCACTACAAAAGGCAATGAGTATAAAACTGAGCCAATGACAATGGCAGAAAAACTAAACGCCAGTTGTTGACCAGTCGCTTGTTGCCAAAGTTGCCCTGGCAGGTGTTCAGGTGAGAAAGCTATCAGCAAATAAAAACCAAGTACTGTCGGCGGTAATACTAGCGGTAAAGCGACTATTGCTTCAATCACCACCTTAAATCGGCTGGTCATCTTGGCAAGATACCACGCGAGCGGTGTACCGATAATTAATAAAATAATTGTCGTTAAGCCAGCCATTTGTAACGTGGTGATGAGGGCTTGTAAGTCAGAATTTATCATCTCACTCGTTTGCCTGTTTCGCTTGTGCGTAACCGTAACTCACAATGATTGCTTGGTTTTTTTCAGAAAGTAAAAAGTCAGCAAACTTTTTCGCCGCTAACTGATTATTACTTGCTTTCATTATCACTAATTGTTGCTCAATGGGTTGATGATAAGTACTGGGAATAATGACACCTGATAAGTTATTTAACACTAACTGACTATTAGCTACTAAGCCACTATTTACCGCTTTGCTTCGAATTTGGCTAAAGGTTTGTCCAATATTAATGCCTTTAATTAATTTATCTTGGTAACTTTGCCATAAACCTAAATGGATTAATGCTTCTTTGGCAGCTTTACCATAAGGGGCGATATCAGGATTGGCAATGGCAAAGTATTGCTCTGATATTTGTTCTGCTCCTTGCTCTGGCTTAGGGGATAGTTGCTCGAGTGACTGCAGGGTAGAGGAGTATAAAGCTAACTGCCCTGTGGCGTAAGTTTGGCGGCTATTAGCCAAAGTGAACCCTGTTTGTTCGAGCTCTTTAGGGCGGCGACTGTCAGCACTGAGGAAAACATCAAACGGGGCACCATGTTTAATTTGTAAAAACATTGCACCACTCGCGCCACTGATAATCTGACTTTTAATGCCCGTTTGCGCAGTGAAATCGTTCAGTAGTACTTTTAACACTGGGGTGAAGTTGGCGGCAACGGCAATTCTTAGAGGTTTACTGGGCTCTTGTTGGTTGGCAACCGCTGGCATTGAGTAAAGACTAAATAACAGCAATGAGATTAAAAAAAGCCGTAACACGCTAGCTCCAAAGTTCGGCTTTGTCGGTATCACTATCTTTTGCGTCTAGCCAGTTCTCAGCGCTTTGACCTTCACTGACTATTCGCTCTTTTTTCCAAAAGGGCGCTGTTATTTTGAGGTAATCCATGATGAATTCATTGGCAGCGAAAGCATCTTGTCTGTGTTTACTGGTGACGCCAACAAAAACTATTTGATCGCCAATGTTAAGTTCACCAACTCTATGTATTACTTTAACTCTACCAATATTCCAGCGCTCTCTGGCTTGCAGGATTATTTTCGCGAGTGATTTTTCAGTCATGCCAGGGTAGTGTTCTAAAGTTAGCGTGGTAACAGTATTGCCATTATTGTTATTTCTAACCCTACCGGTAAAAGTAACCACTGCGCCGTCAGTTAAGTTACCCTGTTCAAGTAATGCTACTTCGTCAGCTAAACTATAATCAGCGGTTTGAATGGAGATTTCTGCGCTTTGGCTCGTAGTATTATTGTCTTGATTTTTCATGCGTTAACCACCAGTAACCGGTGGGAAAAAGGCCACTTCATCACCAGATTTTACTGGGTGTTCACCATCAACCATATCATGGTTAACAGCTGACAAAAGTGAGGCATTACTAAATACTTGCTGCCATTGCTCGCTGTTATCACTTAATTTAAGCTTGATATCATTAATGTTTTTGACACCTTCACTTGCTAATGACATCTCAGCGCAATCTAGCTGTTCGCGCAGCGCAGCAAAAAAAACAATCTTAATCATAGTATTTCTCTTTGAACTCTCTATTCGTTAAGCTGATGGCGCTTGCCAATGACCTGATTTACCACCTTCTTTGGTCAGTACCTCGATATTATGAATTTTCATTGCCGGATCAGCAGCTTTACACATATCAAATAAGGTTAAACATGCGACAGAAACTGCAGTTAACGCTTCCATTTCTACGCCGGTTTGCCCTGTTAAGCGGCATAAACTATTTACTTGTACTTGCGAGTTTTCACTATCTAGGGTGAAATCAACTTGCACTTTACTGAGCATCAGCGGGTGACATAGTGGAATTAAGTCACTGCATTTTTTCGCGGCTTGGATACCGGCAATACGCGCGACTGCGAAAACATCGCCTTTTTTGTGTTCACCTGTGGTAATTAACTCAAAGGTTGCGCGGTTCATTTTAATAAAACCTTGCGCTGTGGCGGTACGTGATGTCATCGCTTTTTCCGTAACATCCACCATATTCGCTTCACCTTGTTGGTTAAGGTGACTTAACTCTGGTGTGACATCTGAGGTATTATTTGTTGTATCTGTCATTAGCTACGCGTCTCGCATTGCTCGGCTTGAATATTAAGGTGTGGCACAAAGTTACATGGACGATGACTGGCATCTAATTGTTCTTTAATCACTTTATCCCAAGCTGTTTTACAGGCGTTGGTTGAACCTGGAACACACAGCACTACCGTTTTATTGGCAATTCCGCCAAATGCACGAGATTGAATAGTTGATGTACCAATTTCAATTAATGACACATGACGAAAAACCTCACCAAAACCTTCAACCGCTTTATCAAATAACGGCATCAATGCTTCGGGGGTATTATCTCGCTCAGTAAAACCGGTACCGCCGGTAGAAATAATGGCGTGAATATTTTCATCGGCAATCCATTTTGATACTTGTGCACGCAGCTGGTACACATCATCAATGACAATGGCCTTATCCGCCAAGTTGTGACCTGATGTAGTTAAACGCTCAACTAAGGCTTGGCCTGAAGTATCATTTTCTTCTGTGCGCGTATCTGAAACGGTCAATACTGCAATATTTAAGGGTATGAATTGTGTGCCGCCATGTGCTGACATAGGTTTATCCTTTACTAAATTTTTTTAATTAAAATTGTTTCTGCGCTTGCTGCCACTCTTGTGGCGTATTGGTATTAAATAGCGTATTACTATTGCTGCAGGTGATGGCTTGATGCGGAACTTGTTGGAGCATTCCTCTGACTGAAGGGCCATTTTTAGCATTTTTTTTGTTATGTTCAACGCGACTGTCTATGTTTTCTGGCATAAATGCTTGTTGTAAAAATAGTTGTAATAGCGCGTTGTTTGGTAAATATAATGGGATGTGATGTGCCTGCCGATTACTGTCTTGGAAATAAGTAGCCTTATTACTTAGCTCACCTTTTAAACGTAGTTCAGCTAACGACTGTGAAGTCATTAATGGTAAATCTACCGGTAAAATCAATAAAGACTTTGGCTGCAAATGCTCTGGGTAGTAACTCAAAACACTATAGATACCACCAACTGGACCTGACTTTGCGATTTTATCTGGAATTTGGTAATTATCGCCACTAATGACGACTTGCTTAATACCTGAATCCGTTAGTAATTGACTTGAATAATCAAGCATATTGCTTGCAGGTGAATGGTTCACCCGACTTAGACGCGATAGTTTGGCCTTATCTTGGCCCATGCGAGTAGATAATCCACCTGCTAACACAACACCTAAACAGTCTACTGGCTTATGTTGCATCTTCTAACCACCTAGCATTGCTAAATGTTTTGTGGCACCCGTTAACTTGTCATGCAAGTAATGGGTAGCTTTTTTATCACCTAATAATGATAACACTCTCGCTTGTAATGGCTCGATATCATCACTTTGCATTTCTTCGCGTAAGGATAAGCCTTCTTCACCAAATAAACATAAATGTAGTTTACCGCTAGAACTCACGCGTAGGCGGTTACAGCTACTACAGAAGTCTTTGGAGTAAGGCATGATTAAGCCAACTTTACCTTGGTAATCAGGGTGATAAAACTCTTGTGCCGGGCCTGCAGATTTAGTTTGAATAACTGGTAACCAACCCGCAAGAATTAAGTTTTGTTTGATACGTGAACCTTGAACATGCTGGGCATCAAAGAATTCTTGGTTATCACCTGTTTGCATCAATTCGATAAAGCGTAAAGTCACCGGAGTGTCTTTAATCCAATCAAGATAGCTTTGGATATCTTTGCCGCTGTATTGACGCATAAGGACAGTGTTTACTTTGATCGAAGCTCGACCATCAGCTAAACCCATATCGATGCCATCTAGAATCGTGGTCAGTTTATCGTGCCCAGTAATAGCATGAAATTGACGTGGATCTAAACTATCGATACTGATATTAATGGCATCAATACCGGCATCTAGCCATTGCGGTAAATGCTCGGTAAGTTTGAAGCCATTACTGGTAATCGCAACTTTTTTGATGCCTTGGGTTTGCTTACAAATCTGAATGATTTCGGGTAAGTCTTTACGTAATGCAGGCTCACCGCCAGTAATACGAATCTTCTCTGTACCCAGCTGAGCGAAAGCTTTTGTCAGACGTTTGATTTCACATAGTGATAAAAAATCACGCGGCTGATCACACTGATAGCCATCAGGTAAGCAGTAATTGCAGCTAAAATTGCAAACGTCAGTAATAGATAGGCGCAGGTACGAAAACCTACGGCCAAAGTTGTCTGTTAACATATCACCTTTCCAAATGTAGGGAGGCTAACGCGTTTCCTTGTTAACCCTGGTAACTAAAAAATTAATAAAAACATTAATTTAGTTACGGCATATCACAACATTATTGCTTTTAGTGTTGGCGCTCTTCTAGCCTAAAAAATAAAGCGATATTAGCTGCGGTAGCTCGGTGTAATAAATATAATTCTGGTCTAATTTCAGTATATATTACTCTGATGGCGAGATGGTAATTTTTTTTGCGGACCACTATGTTGATCACAATCAATAAAGCACTAGTTAAATCACTA
>Ga0105348_1000584_pt1 | contig 27209 bp, 23 predicted proteins | sample EN8Hudsemesocosm_2_FD_83504 | JGI IMG/M metagenome (GOLD analysis project Ga0105348, IMG submission 83504) | Methane-oxidizing microbial communities from mesocosms in the Hudson Canyon - EN8C Hudson Canyon | ecosystem: Environmental > Aquatic > Marine > Cold seeps | place: Hudson Canyon... | reverse complement strand
AGTTGTTGAGCCTAGATACGACGAATTATTTACGCTAATTCAGGCTGAATTACGTCGCAGCGGTTTTGAAGATTTGGTTGCTGCGGGCATCGTTTTAACGGGCGGCACTTCCAAAATGGAAGGCGTTGTTGAATTGGCAGAAGAAATTTTCCATATGCCTGTGCGTTTAGCGAAGCCTATTGGTGTTACTGGCTTGATCGATGTGATCAATAATCCAATTTATGCGACCGCGGTTGGCCTCTTGCAATACGCCGCAATGCAGCAAAATGACCCAATTAAAACAAATAATAGAGAAGAAGCCCCTTTAGACTTCTTTTCGCGCGTAAAACAATGGATTCAAAACAATTTTTAATATTAAATAGTGGTGCGCATTGCGCAGCTCAGAAAAGGAGAAAGAGCTATGTCTCAGCAACGGGAAGGGGATATGTTCGAATTAGCAGATGATCCGCAACAAAATGCAGTGATCAAAGTTATCGGTGTGGGTGGCGGTGGCGGTAATGCCGTGCAACACATGGTCGTTAATAACATTGAAGGTGTGGAATTTATCTGCGCTAACACAGACTCGCAAGCACTACGTAAAGTAGAAGCACGTTCTGTTATTCAATTGGGCGGCGCTGTTACAAAAGGCTTAGGTGCTGGTGCGAATCCTGAAGTAGGACGTCAAGCAGCCTTAGAAGATCGAGATCGTATCGCGGAAGCCATTGGCGGTGCCGATATGATATTTATTACAGCAGGAATGGGTGGTGGTACCGGAACCGGTGGCGCACCTGTAGTTGCTGAAGTAGCAAAAGAATTAGGCATCTTAACGGTAGCGGTTGTAACTAAGCCATTTCCGTTTGAAGGTAAGAAGCGTTCATTGATTGCTGAGCAAGGATTAGCTCAGTTGGCAGAAAGCGTTGATTCCTTAATTACGATCCCTAACGAAAAGCTATTGAGCGTATTGGGTAAAAATAGCAGCTTGCTAGACGCTTTTAGCGCGGCAAATGATGTATTACTCGGCGCAGTACAAGGTATTGCTGACTTGATCATGCGTCCAGGTATGATCAACGTCGATTTCGCCGATGTACGAACAGTGATGTCTGAAATGGGTCAAGCCATGATGGGCACAGGTTCTGCAACCGGTGATAATCGTGCTCGTGAAGCAGCTGAAGCGGCTATTGGTAGTCCTTTATTAGAAGATGTTGATTTACAAGGTGCTCGTGGCATCTTAGTAAACGTAACAGCTGGACTGGATCTTACCTTGGGTGAGTTCACTGAAGTGGGCCAGGTTATTGAAGAGTTTGCTTCTGAACATGCGACAGTCGTTGTTGGAACGGTTATCGATCATGATCTAGCGGATGAGCTTAAAGTAACGGTTGTTGCTACAGGCCTTGGCGTGAAGGAAGCTGCTATTGAAAAGCCTAAAACGGTTGTAGATAATACAGTTGCAGTTAAGCCAGTGACTAAAGTACCGACCACGGTCGCTGATTATGCTGAGCTAGATAAACCTGCTCATATTCGTAATCAAGCTGCAAAAGCTCCAGCGCCTAGTGTAGAAGGCTCAAAAGAGAAGGATATGGACTATTTAGACATACCTGCTTTCTTGCGTCGTCAGGCTGATTAACGAATCGTTACTGGCGCGCTCAACTATACTTGGTATACTGAGCCGCTAGTAATAATAATTAATTAGTTTCAATCAACAATATTGGTAAATCGACATGATTCGTCAACGCACACTCAAAAATACAATCCGCGCTACTGGCGTTGGTCTGCACTCAGGTGAAAAAGTTTATCTGACGCTTATGCCCGCCCCTGTTGACCATGGTATTGTATTCAGACGTGTTGATCTTGAACCTATTGTTGATATTCAAGCGTTAGCGACCAATGTGGGTGAAACCACAATGTCGACGACTTTAGTTCAAGACGGTGTCCGTGTAGATACGGTTGAACACCTATTATCTGCCATGGCAGGTTTAGGGATTGATAACGCAATTGTCGAATTGAGTGCTCAAGAAGTGCCAATTATGGACGGCAGTGCGGGTCCATTTGTTTTCTTGATTCAATCTGCGGGTATTGCCGAGCAGTCAAAGCCTAAGCGTTTCATTCGCATTAAGAAGAAGGTTGAAGTTCGTGAAGGCGATAAAGTAGCCTCTTTCGTACCCTACAACGGCTTTAAAGTTACCTTCGAAATTGATTTTGATCACCCTGCATTCAAGCAAAGCGCACAGAAAGCGAGTTTAGATTTCTCTTCGACGTCTTTTGTTAAAGAAGTAAGCCGTGCTCGTACATTCGGTTTCATGAAAGACATCGAGTTTTTACGCTCTAAGAACCTAGCTTTGGGTGGCAGTGTTAATAATGCGATCGTGGTAGATGAATATCGCGTGGTCAATGAAGATGGATTGCGTTACGACGATGAGTTCGTAAAGCACAAAATTTTAGATGCCGTAGGTGATTTGTACTTGCTGGGTCACAGCTTGATTGGTGAGTTTGTAGGTTTTAAGTCAGGACATGGTTTGAATAATAAGCTATTGCGTGCACTTGAATTGCAGACAGATTCTTGGGAATTTGTTGAATACCCAGAAGAAAATGCCCCCATTACTTATACAAAGCCCGTTGCAGCAACCGACTAGCCTTCTAAGTATAAGTAGGTTAACTTGTTGAAAAGTTAAGAAATTTTGTCATTTTATAAATAAAGGCCATACTTAAGATGGTCTTTACTTTATTTGGATAACTATACTAATAACTATGAATATAATTATTGTCGGTAAACGACATGGTCAATCGAAAACATACTCTCTAGGACCCGTAGCGCGTTTTTTGCTACTGGCTTCTATCTGTGTGTTGCCGTTTGCTATGGGCGCGACAGGATATTTATTAGCAGCGCACTTAGCTGACAAAGGTTTATTAGACCCTATTGCTGCAAAAGCTTGGGAAAAAGACCTTGATGAACAGCGCCAAGAATTACAACAAATTCGCCAGCATGCGGATCAAGAACTCGATGGCTTAACGCTACGCCTAGCCGAACTTCAAGTTAAATTACTTCGTATTGATGCGCTCGGTGAGCGATTAATCGACATTACTAACATCAACGGCGAGGAATTCGATTTCTCTTCTGTGCCTGCTGTAGGTGGTCCGGGTACGCTGGGTGAAACCTACCAAGCGCCTGAAATACAATCGGTTCTCGATAAATTAGCTTCGAAAATTGACCGTCGTGAACAACAGCTAGAAGTTCTCGATGATCTGCTACTAGCTAACAAAATTAAAACAGATACTTTTGTTGCGGGTCGCCCTATTAAGCGCGGCTGGATGTCTTCTCGATACGGTAAGCGTACAGATCCTTTCAATGGTCGCTTAGCTTGGCATGCTGGTGTCGATTTTGCGGGTAAGCAAGGATCAGATGTTGTCGCTGTTGCTTCTGGTGTTGTTACTTGGGCCAGCAACCGTTATGGTTACGGTAAACTCGTTGAAATCAATCATGGCAATGGTTATAAAACGCGTTATGCGCACGGCGCTGAAATCAAGGTGAATCTTGGTGATGTTGTGCGTAAAGGCGATGTCATTGCTGCAATGGGCAGCAGTGGTCGATCGACTGGACCTCATGTTCATTTTGAAGTCTATAAAAACGGTCGTACTGTCGACCCCGCTGCCTATTTACACCGCACTCTGCGCTAAATTCCTGTAATACCTCACTTTTTTGATATAAATACGGTGAAAGCCTTGTCTAATACGCATCTCAGCGGTTAGTCTTTAGGCCTTTCTCGCTGTCTCTATTTTTTTGGGTTTTAAAAACAATAATCATGATCGGTAATCTATTTAGTAAAATTTTTGGTAGCAAAAACGACCGCGAACTAAAGCGCATGGGTAAGGTTGTTGTTAAAATTAATGCTCTAGAAGAATCTCTAGCAGCGTTATCAGATAGCGAACTACAAGCAAAAACGCCTGAATTTAAGCAGCGCTTAGCAGACGGGACATCACTGGATGATATTTTGCCTGAAGCCTTTGCGGTTTGCCGTGAAGCCAGTAAGCGTATTATGTCGATGCGCCACTTTGACGTACAGATGATTGGTGGTATGACCTTGCACGAAGGTAATATTGCTGAGATGCGTACCGGTGAAGGTAAAACCTTAGTAGGTACTTTACCGACTTATCTGAATGCACTAACAGGTAAGGGTGTTCACATCATTACCGTGAACGATTATTTGGCGTCTCGTGATGCTGAGTGGATGCGTCCATTATACGAATTCTTAGGACTAACGCTGGGTGTGGTTGTCCCTGGATTAGATCCTGCAACCAAGCGTTCTCAATATGCTTGCGATATTACTTACGGTACCAATAACGAATTTGGTTTTGACTACCTACGTGACAATATGGCTTTTTCGACTGTCGAAAAAGCACAGCGTGAATTGAACTTCGCTATCGTCGATGAGGTTGATTCGATTTTAATCGATGAAGCTCGTACGCCGTTGATTATTTCGGGCCCAGCCGAAGACAGTTCCGCTCTGTATAAAAAGATGAATATCTTGATTCCTCAGCTAACTCAGCATATTGAAGCTGAAGAAGGCAAAGAAGAGATACAAGGTCATTATATTCTTGATGAAAAGCAGCGTTCTATTGAATTGACTGAATTGGGTCATGAATATGTTGAAGGTATGCTTTATGAAGAAGGTGTATTGAAAGAAGGCGAGAGTCTTTATTCTTCTTCTAACTTAACGCTGCTTCACCATGTAAATTCAGCATTACGTGCTCACGTTATTTACAAGAAAAATGTAGATTACATTATTCAAAACGATCAAATCGTTATCGTTGATGAACATACCGGTCGTACTATGCCAGGTCGTCGCTGGGGTGAAGGTTTACACCAAGCGATTGAAGCGAAAGAAGGTGTAAGTATTCAGGCTGAAAGCCAGACCTTAGCCTCTACGACGTTCCAGAACTTCTTCCGCTTATATAACAAGCTAGGTGGGATGACAGGTACGGCAGATACGGAAGCATTCGAATTCCATCAGATCTATAACCTAGCCGTAGTGGTAATTCCTACTAATCAGAAAGTTAAGCGTATTGATTATAACGATGTTGTTTTCTTAACTCAGGCTGAAAAGTACGAAGCGGTTATTGAAGAAATCCGTGAAGTAGTCGCTGAGAATCGTCCTGTTCTTGTGGGTACGGCGTCTATTGATACTTCGGAATTGTTATCTGCAGCATTAACCAAAGCTAAAGTTGAGCACAGTGTTTTAAACGCTAAGCAACACGAAAAAGAAGCGCAGATTATTGCTCAAGCGGGTGCTGCGGGTTCTATTACCATCGCAACGAACATGGCAGGCCGTGGTACGGATATCGTATTAGGCGGTAACTGGGAAGTTGAAATTGCAGCGTTAAAAAATCCTACTGACCAGCAAATTGCAGACATTAAAGCTGCATGGCAGAAACGTCATGATGATGTTTTAACCGCAGGTGGTTTGCATATTATTGCTACTGAACGTCATGAGTCTCGTCGAATCGATAACCAGCTTCGTGGTCGTGCGGGTCGTCAAGGTGATGCCGGTTCTTCACGCTTCTTCCTATCGTTAGAAGATAGCCTAATGCGCATATTTATGTCGGATCGTATCCGTAACATGATGAAAGCATTGGGTATGGAGCAAGGCGAATCGATTGAGCACAAGATGGTGAGCAATGCGATTGAAAAAGCCCAGCGTAAAGTTGAAGGCCGTAACTTTGATATTCGTAAGCAATTATTAGAATATGATGATGTTGCCAATGATCAGCGTCGCGTGATCTATGATCAGCGTAATGACATTATGGCATCTGATGATATCTCTGATGTGGTTGCTAATATTCGTCACGACGTATTGCAAGAAGCGATTGATAACCACATTGCTCCGCAGAGTTTGGCAGAGCAGTGGGACATTGCAGGGTTAGAAGCTGAACTTAAATCAGAGTTTGATCTAGAGTTGCCGCTTCAGCAGTGGTTAGATGACGATGATAAGCTTTATGAAGAAAACTTGCGTGAGCGTATCACCACGGCATTAAACGATGCTTATAAAGCGAAAGAAGATTCTGTTGAGTCTGAACCTGATCAACCAAATCCTCTGCGTATGTTTGAGAAGCAAGTGATGCTTCAGATCGTTGATAACTTGTGGAAAGAACACTTGGCAACGATGGATCATTTGCCTCAAGGTATTCACTTACGAGGTTACGCACAGAAGAATCCAAAGCAAGAATATAAGCGTGAAGCGTTTGAATTATTCCAAGAGTTACTGGAAAACATGAAGCGCGAAAGTATTCGTATACTGTCTCATGTGAAAGTTCGTCAGGAAGAAGACGTTCGTGAAATTGAAGAGCAGCGTCGCGCTCAATCAGAAGCTCAGGCTCAACAAGCAAGCTATCAGCATGCAGATGCCGAAAATATCACCGCTGAAAATGGTGGTGAGGCTAAAGCAGAACCAGAAGAAGCTGCTCAGCCTTTCGTTCGCGAAGATAAAAAGGTTGGCCGTAATGAGCCTTGCCCTTGTGGTTCTAAAAAGAAGTACAAGCAATGTCATGGTAAATTGACTGCTTAGTTTGAAGAAGCGGTACGAGTAAAATAAAAAGGAGAGCAGCTTAGGCTGCTCTTTTTTTATGCAATCAAAAACTAATGCGGGTAAAATAGCATTAATCGAAATTTAACAGTGCGAGAAGATCATGGCTGTCGGCTTAGAAGTATTACAAAATTATCATCCAGTAAATGGCATTCGTATTGGTATCGCGCAAGCGGGTATTAAGTACGAAAACCGAAATGATTTAGTGATCTTTGAATTAGCCGAAGGCAGCCGAGTGAGTGGTGTTTTTACCCTTAATTCATTCTGTGCGGCCCCTGTTCAAGTAGCTAAAAAGCACTTAGCAGAAGCTGATACTCGCTACCTTGTGATTAATACCGGCAATGCGAATGCAGGCACTGGCCAGCAAGGTATGGTTGATGCGATAGCAACGTGTGAAGCGCTAGCAGCGTTGGCCAAGGTAGAATCGAATCAAATATTACCTTTCTCTACCGGTGTGATTGGCGAGCCTCTGCCAATGGATAAGTTATTCTCAGGCTTATCGCCAGCAATGGGTAACTTATCGAATAATGCTTGGTCTACTGCTGCAGAAGGCATTATGACAACCGATACCTTGCCTAAAGGCTACAGTCAGCAGATTGAAATTGCTGCTCAGTCTCAAGAAGCTAATCAGTCTCTAGAATCTAATAAAGAAACAATCAGCATCTCAGGCATATCTAAAGGTGCAGGTATGATCATGCCTAACATGGCAACAATGTTAGCGTATCTAACAACTGATGCTGTGATCGCAAAGCCATTATTAGATGTTATGTGCAAAGAGATGGCGGATAAGTCTTTCAACCGAGTGACTGTAGATGGTGATACTTCTACCAATGATTCTTGTATCTTGATTGCTACAGCGCAAGCAGATATGACAGAAATAAGTAGCAAGGATGACTCACGGTACCCGACAGTATTCGATGCCTTATTAGAAGCCTTTATGGTTCTTTCTCACGCAATTGTACGTGATGGCGAAGGTGCCACTAAGTTCGTCACGATGGAAGTTCAGCAAGCGGCTAGCGTACAAGAAGCGTTAGACGTTGCCTATACCGTAGCGCATTCACCTTTAGTTAAAACGGCATTATTTGCCAGTGACGCTAACTGGGGTCGAATCTTGGCTGCAGTTGGTCGTGCGGGTGTTAAAAATATGATCTTGGAAGATATTGATATTTACCTAGATGATGTTTGTATCGTGAAAAGCGGTGGCCGTGCGGCCAGTTATACCGAAGAAGCGGGCGCTGCAATTTTTGCACAGCAAGAAATCACCATCAGTATCCGATTGGGTCGTGGTGAAATCACTGAGCGTGTTTGGACGACAGATCTTTCTCACGATTATGTGAGCATTAACGCTGACTACCGTTCTTAGGTTTATTCTAAATAATGAAAAAGTTAGTGCATGTGGCTGTTGGGGTAATCTTTGATTCGTCACTCGAATCTATGGAAAGCCAAAAGGGAAGAGTGCTGATCGCCAAGCGTGCTGATCATCAGCACCAAGGTGGATTATGGGAATTCCCTGGCGGTAAGGTTGAGGCTGGTGAATCTGTTCAAGCTGCTTTGCAGCGTGAGCTAACAGAAGAGCTTGGTTTGATATGCTCGATAGATGACATGCGGCCGCTTATAAGCATTCCATTTCATTATGCCGATAAATCTGTGCTATTGGATGTTTGGTCTGTTTACGGTGGGCAAATGCCTGTTGGTCATATTAGCGATACTTATAATAGTGATATAAATAATAGCGACATCAAAAATAGCGAAGGCGATTGGATTGGCAAAGAAGGCCAGCCATTACTGTGGGTCGATCAAGCAGAGCTGGCAAAATATGAATTTCCAGCTGCGAACAAAGCCATTATTGATGCCTTGTTATTGCCTAACAAAATTGCGATCAGCGAAGATAGACAAGATCCTGAAGTTATCTTGGCACAAGTAGCCAATACGCTAAGAAATCATAGTAATAAAGAGAACCCAGACCTTTGGATTCAGCTACGTGCTCCTAAGCTAAACCAAATGCAATATACTCAGCTAGCAATGAAGCTCTATGGTATTTGTCACGAAGCAGGCAGTAAGCTGATTTGGAATTGTCCACTCGAATGGTATCAAGTTGCTTTTGCAGATGGCTTGCATTTGTCGAGAGAAAATATTGTAAAGGCTGATTTAGTAAAAGCATCCGCAACGGTTGAGCGCCCAATCCCTGTTAATCAATGGCTAAGTATGGCTTGCCACAATTTAGCAGAACTTGAAGTAGCGCAAGATTTGGCTGACTTTGTAATGGTATCACCGGTTAATAAAACGACGACTCATGCTAAATCAACGCCTTTAACGTGGGCTGGTTTTAAGGTGATTAGCAATCAAGCACGCATTCCCTGTTACGCCTTAGGTGGATTGAATATCACCGATATAGACGTTGCTAAAGAAAGTGGTGGTCAAGGGATTGCAGGCATCAGTTGCTTTGCCTCAGAGCCTCAAGAAAGTATTATTGGAAATGAATGTGATGAACAAAGTAGCAATAAAATAAGTAGCGATGAAATAAGTAAAAATAAAGAGAACAGTCATGAAGAAAGCAGCTATGAAAGTTAAATGCCCAACTTGCAGCAAAGACGTAGTCTGGTCAGTAGAAGCGAAAGATCGTCCGTTTTGCAGTGAGCGCTGTAAGCTCATTGATCTAGGTGCTTGGGCTGATGGTAGCCATGCTATTCCAGGAAAAACAGTAGAAGAAGAGATGATGTCTCAGCAGTGGGAGCAAGAGCTACAGAATTCAGATTTACACTAATAAATCAGAGCTTTATAAGAGGGTTGTGAGTGATAATTGAAAAATGAATATTTTCCGGAATGATATTGCTGGATTGAGAGCAATTGCTGTTATTTTAGTTGTTTTTTATCATTTTAGTGTGCCTGGATTTAGTGGGGGGTATATCGGTGTAGATATATTTTTTACAATATCAGGGTATTTAATGACAGGAATAATTTATAACGGACTGGTGAATAACAACTTCTCAATCTTTAAATTTTACCTGAGACGTGGTTTAAGAATTATACCTTCGATGGTCGTGTTGTGTTTCGTATTGATACTAATCGGCTATTTTATCTTGCCGTCAGTCGAGTATAAAAAACTTGGTTTAAGTGCAATCTCTAGTTTATCGTTCATATCTAATTTTATATTGTGGCAAGAGGCAGGTTATTTCGACACTGATTCAAAGTACAAATGGTTATTACATACTTGGTCTTTATCTGTTGAGTGGCAGTTTTATATAATAATCCCAGTAATCACTATGCTCTGTTGGAAGGTATCAGCAAAGAAAGATAGTTTAGTTGTTTTATATATTGTTTTATTTCTAATATCTTTGTACATGTTTAAGCATAACGAAGGATCTATTAGTGCATTTTACTTGCTTCCTTTTCGAGCGTGGGAAATGCTAGCAGGAGGGCTAATATACCTATTTTTAGATAAAGTCAGCTATGAAGGGAAATATTTAAAGTTATTGGAATTGTGTGGCGTTGGTTTAATATTTTACGCGCTAACAGTTTTGGATGAAAAATCATCTTGGCCAACCTGGAAAGTTTTTATTCCGATTGTTGGCGCATGCCTTATTTTAATGTCAGCCCAAAAGAAATCAATTTTTACTAGCTCTCTGATTAGTCAGAAAATCGGTCTTTGGTCCTACTCTTTATATCTTTGGCACTGGCCAATAGTTGTTTTCATTAACTATGTGAATAAGACTACTGACACTTTGTGGGTTTGTTTTGGGCTGCTATTAACACTCATCATGGGCGGGATTAATTATTATCTAGTGGAGGAGTGGTCCACTAGAAAGATCAAGAGTTATGGCGTTCTAGGGCAGGTCAAATTGCTGCTTGGATGCTGCACTATTATAGGATTGATAGCAGCATACATTTATGTTTCTAATGGTATTTATGGCCGAATAGATAAAAGAATGGATAAAATATTCACAGAAGCATATAGCACGCATCCTCGTAGAGATGAATGTTTAGATCAGGGGGCGAATGTTAGTCCTGAGTGTATTTATGGTGACAAAAACAACGTAGGCATGATGATAGTTGGGGATAGCCATGCTGCATCATTTATTAGTGCTGTAACTAATACTGCTGGCGTAAGGGGGGTTATTGGCTGGACATATGTTGCTTGCCCTACTATTTTAGGCAAAAATATAACAAATAATAATTCCTGCATGAAGTTTAATGAAAATGCTTTGAAGCGGGCTAGAAGCTTAAAGCCAGAAGTGCCTATATTGATTATTAACCGCCTCTCATCTTATATTTATGGCAAAAATGAAGATGATGAGGATATGAAAGAAAAAAGACGATTGTTTTTTAGTACTTTTTCTGAAATACAGAAGGGGGCTATTAAAAAAGCTATTGTTGACACAATGTGTCAATATTCAGAGAGCCATCCAGTTTATACGCTTCGCCCAATTCCTGAGTTCAAAATTAATGTTCCTGCTATTGCTAGGAGTGCTTATTTTTTAGGTAGTCAAAATGGATTAATCTTACCATTAGCTGAATATATGAAAAGGCATGAGTTTGTATGGGCCGCACAAGATATCGCCGTAAAAATATGTGGGGTGACGGTGCTGAATCCACTCCCTTACTTATGCGATAAGGATAATTGCTATGCTACTAAAGATGGAGTCCCACTATATTTTGATGATGATCATTTGAATGAATCAGGTTCAAAATTATTAGAACCATTATTTAAGAGAATGTTTGAAGATAAGGATCGTGATTAATCATTAAACTACAGATATGTAGCCAGTATTTTGTGATGTAAATTAAATACTTGCAGGTCGAGTTCGCGTAAACCACGATCATTTGTAATAATTTCATCGGCATACTTTAAACGTTCTGAGGTAGACAGTTGAGCTGCAATAATACGTTTAACTTGTTCAATATCGTTACTATCACGAGAACAGGTGCGTTCAATTTGTGTCGATTCTAATACGTCGATTACAATTACTTTTTTAACCAATTGCACTTGTCCGCTTTCTATAAGTAGTGGCGAAACTAATAATGAATATGCTGAGGCTGTTTTAGTGAGGCCTTGAATAATCTCATCTCGAATTCTAGGGTGCGTGAATTCTTCTAGCTTTTTACGCTTATCATTATCGGCAAAGACCTGCTTGCGAAGCCAAGCTCGGTTTAATGTTTGATCTTCCAATAAAGCATCTACACCAAAGAATGCCTTAATATCATTCCAAGCGGGCTTATTAGGCTCAACAACGGTACGGGCTGCGATATCAGCATCAACAATGTGAATGCCTAGTGCTTTAAAGCGATCACTTACAGCTGTTTTACCGCTGCCGATGCCGCCTGTTAAACCGATGATTGTTTTTTTCATAATGGTCAAAATTGCTGAGTACTTGGAAGGTACCATTCCATAATTTCATGACCCCACATCGCGGCAATCCAGCCAGCAGCTGCAAGGTAGGGTCCAAAAGGAATCGGGATGTTTTTATCGCGCCCCATAATGAGTATGCCTGCAATGCCGACTACAGCACCGACTAAAGACGATAACAAAATAATCATCGGTAAAAACTGCCAGCCAAACCAAGCGCCTAACGCCGCTAATAGTTTGAAGTCACCAAAACCCATGCCGTCTTTACCAGTGGCTAATTTAAATAACCAATACACAGACCACAGCGATAAATACCCCGCCATTGCACCGATCACAGCACTTTCTAAGTCGATAAATGTATTGTCGATATTGAGCAATAATCCTAGCCACATTAACGATAGTGTCATGGTATCTGGCAGAATCTGATGATCAATATCGATCATGCTCATCGCGACTAACGACCAAGTAAATACCAGCATGGCGGCTAACTGAATGGAGAAAGGGAATTTGATTAATAAAGCGAGGCTCAATAACCCTGTAGCGAGTTCCACTAAGGGGTAGCGGATTGATATCTTAGTTTCCTGTCCGTGTTCGGCGCAGCCTGAGCATTTACCTTTTAACAGTATGTAGCTAAGAATAGGAATGTTTTGCCAAGCTTTTACAGGGCTATGGCAGCGCGGGCAATGAGAAGCAGGTTTAGACAGGGTATAAGGTGATTCAAGATCTTTAAGTGAACTGTGTGCGGGCAAGTCATCAGCGAGGCTTTTACTATCAATTAACCAGCTGCGAAAAAGCATGATCGGATAGCGCAAAATCACAACGTTCAAGAAGCTACCAATCAATAAAGACAGGATTAAAATAACGATAGGCAGGGCATAAGGCTGATGTTGCAAATAGTGTGCAACATCAGCAAAAGAAGCAATTGAAAAAGACACGTTAAATAGCCTTACCCATTTCGAAGATTGGCAGATACATCGCGACGATCATGCCACCAATAACCACACCTAAGAAAGACATAACCAAAGGCTCCATAAGAGCGGTTAGGTTATCAACGGCGTTATCAACTTCATCTTCAAAATAATCAGCCGCTTTTGAAAGCATGGTATCCAGAGCACCGGATTCTTCACCGATACTGGTCATTTGCACAACCATATTAGGGAAAACCCCGGTGGCCTTCATTGCAAAGTGCATTTGCTGGCCTTGGGATACTTCATCTTTAACAATGAGCACGGCCTTGCGATATACCGAGTTACCCACAGCACCAGCAACGGATTCTAAGGCTTCTACTAGAGGAACACCTGCAGCAAATGTTGTTGATAATACTCGGGCAAAACGAGCGATAGCGGCTTTCATTATTAAATCACCGAAGACGGGAGCTTTTAATAAGCCTGCTTCAAACTTATCCTTAAAGGCTGGAGATCGCGCTAAGGCTTGTTTTAAGCTAACAATAAAACCAACAACAACAGCTACCATTACCCACCAGTAGGCTTGCGTCCACTCCGAAATAGCAACAACCATTTTAGTCGGAGCGGGCAATTCAGAGCCAAAGCTCTTAAACATAGATTCAAAGGTGGGGACTACTTTTACCAGAAGAATGACTGTTACAATAGAAGCAATTGCCAGAGTTATTGCGGGGTACATCATTGCTTTTTTAATTTTGGCTCTAAGCGCTTCAGTTTTTTCCTTGTAAACAGCTACTTTATCAAGCATTTGCTCTAATGCACCGGATTGCTCACCAGACTCAATTAAATTACAAAATAGCTCATCAAAATGCTTTGGGTGCTTTTTTAGCGCGGATGCAAAGTCATTACCAGCGGAAACATCATCGCGAACTTGAGCGATAAGCTCTTTCATTGCTGAGTTATCAGTACCGTCACCCACAATATCAAAAGACTGAACTAATGGAACACCGGCCTTCATCATCGTTGCCATTTGGCGTGTAAAAAAAGTGATGTCGGTTGATGTTATTTTACCGCTGCCGCCAAAACTTAATAGAGCCTTAGTTTTCTTTTTAACTTTACCGGGCTGAACACCTTGTTTCCGCAACTGAGCTTTAGCGGTGGCTAAGTTAGCAGCAGAGATTTCTCCTTTAACCTTCTGCCCTTTACGGTTGGTTCCTTCCCATTCAAAACTTTGTAATTTCTTCTGTATATCTTTAGCCATTTTAAATTCCGCTGTCTATTCTTTGTAAGTCGCTAAGCACATCAATCTGCTGTGACTCGGTTGGCTTCTTCAAGGCTGGTAACACCTTGGGCGACTTTTTCTAATGCTGATATTCTTAAATTATTAAAGCCTTCTGCTTTTGCAATGGCAGCAATTTCTAAAGAATTGCCTCCATCCATAATGATCTTTGAAAGTGCAGGTGTGATCTTTACAACCTCATAAATACCTACTCGACCTTTGTAGCCTTTATTGCAGGCATCACAGCCTTTAGGTTGGAAGAAAGTACCGTTCTCGATAAGCTCTTCAGATAAACCTTCATCTAATAATACCTGCTTTGGAATATCAGCGGGTTCTTTACAAGAACTACATAAGCGGCGGCCTAAGCGCTGGGCAATAATAAGGCTTACTGACGTTGCTACGTTAAAAGGCGGAACGCCCATATTTGCAAGTCGGGTCAGGGTTTCAGGTGCGCTATTGGTGTGCAATGTTGATAAAACCAAGTGGCCCGTTTGTGCGGCTTTAATCGCAATAGAGGCTGTATCCAAGTCACGAATCTCACCAACCATCACAATATCAGGGTCTTGTCGTAAGAAAGATCGAAGTGCTTCACCGAAGTCTAAACCCACTTTGGCATTAACGTTTACTTGATTAATACCTTCAAGGTTAATTTCAACGGGGTCTTCTGCTGTAGAAATATTGGTTTCTTCAGTATTAAGAATATTCAAGCCGGTATAAAGCGAAACGGTTTTCCCTGATCCTGTTGGGCCTGTAACTAAAATCATGCCTTGAGGTTTTGCTAAAGCTTCCATAAATAAAGCTTTTTGCTCTGGTTCATAACCCAAAGCATCAATTCCCATTTTTGCGCTGGAAGGGTCAAGAATACGTAATACTAGTTTCTCTCCCCATAAGGTCGGTAGGCTGTTTACACGGAAATCAATGGCTTTATTTTTGGAAATTTTCATCTTGATACGACCATCTTGTGGGACGCGTCGTTCTGAAATATCCATTTGTGACATTACTTTTAAGCGGGCAGCTATTTTTCCTGAAAGGTTATTAGGAGGGCTTGATACTTCGTGTAATACCCCATCAGTACGGTAGCGTACGCGATAGCGCTTCTCATAAGGCTCAAAGTGAATATCAGAAGAACCGCCTTTAATCGCATCAAGTAGCATCTTATTCACAAAACGAACGATCGGGGCATCATCCCCTGTTCCCGGTTCATCGTTTTTCTGAGCATCTTCTGGGTTTTCAATGTCTACATCAAGATCTTCATCGTCAAAGTCATCGAAGGAGCTGTCTTCAACGGATAGAAATTTCTCGACCATTGATGAGAGTTTATCCTCCTCAACAATAACAGGCTCGACATTCATGCCTGTATTGAACTTAATCTCATCAATAGCAGTAATGTTAGAAGGGTCGCTTTGAGCTAAAAATAGACGATTTCCACGCTTGAACAGTGGCAGTACCTTATGTTTTTCAATCAGGTCATTACTGACTATGTCTTTAACTAATAATTCAGTATCAAAGGCAGCTAAATCTAATAGTGGTAAGCCAAATTCAGTCGATGCGAGAATGGCAACTTGTTTAGCATCGGCATAGCCTTTTTGTATCGCCACGGTAATAAAAGACGATTTTTCATTCTTGGCTATTTCAAGGGCTTGCTGAGCTTTATCCGCTTCGATAAGACCAGCTTGGTGAAGGGAACGAGCTAAACCATTTAGATTCATACAATAAGTGCTTTTCTTGTTATTACGCTAGTTCCAGTGTACTGCAATTATTGAAAGATGGGAAAGGCTGGAAAAATAAAGGGACTAATTATCGGGATATTGTGAAATAGATTTGGTAATAAAAGGGATATTCAATTTTAAATCATATGTTGAATTAGAGTGAGCTTCATGAATTGCAGGCGTAAAAAAGGGGCCGAAGCCCCTTTTTACTTCAAGTACTGATTATTAATCAATCCACTTATCGTTTAGGTTGTCTTCAACCCACTTACAAGCGATGCCTGAGATATCTTTAGTTAGATCGAAGGTAGCTGTTGCCGCCCATGAAATATTCTGAGGCTTGGTTTTGTTTACTACAGGAATAAGGTTTAGTACTTTAGTACTAAGGCCTTCACCGATAGCATCATCAAAAGTAATTTCGACTTGAGCTGATGGTGTTGTTAATCCAGAAGGTAGATCAGTAAGAGCTAGGTAACCAGCACAAGATTTAGTGGTTGTGGCTACAGCAGTACCAGCTACAAGAGCAACACCGCTCACCCCTTCGATTACATCTGCATTTGGTGCAGCACGCATGCCTAGCTCTGTCTGCCAGCAGTTAGTTGCTGTTGCATCATTGTTATAAGCACAGCCAGATGCTACACGAGCTGAGGTAGAGGCAGCATCGATATAATCCATGCCAAACTTTCCGTAATTTGATTCCATTGCTTTCTGAACAGATCCAACACTTGCCATTACTGTGCTCATTTGAGCATTAACAATGTATTCCTTATATGCAGGAAGTGCTACAGAAGCCAAAATACCGATGATTGCGATAACAATCATTAGTTCGATTAAGGTAAAACCTTTTTGTTGCGTTTTCATGGACTGCTCCAAAATTATTAAGTGAGTTTGCTCTATGCTTACTCTGTTGTTGTAGTTAGTAACTAGCAGGGACCGTGCCAAAAGCATTATTTATTACATATCCCGTGAAAGTGACAAGAATACTACGCTAGCAGGAGGTTAAGCGTCTAGTGGTGATGTTGTGAATTGTTAACTCAGCCTCAAAAAATTGACTAAGTGACAAAATTTGTCACTTAGAGACTTTAATGGGTTCAAGTGATTGTATTTCAGCTGATATTGGATCAATTCTTAATCCATAAGGTTTTCCTGGCCTTTTTATTCTGATGAGATAAGGATTTTCGGAAGCCATGGATATCTGCTCTTGGATAACGGATTGCTTATATTGAGAGTAGGGATAGAACTGTTGTGGTTTTAGCTTAGTTGATAGGTCTTCATTGTTGATGAGGTAATAGAGTTGATAATTACTTTTTTTAGCTAAAGCATTTATATCATCTGCAAAAGGGGCGTTGGCATGAATGATGTGAAAGTTTGACCCTATGTGGGCTAGCGCAATTGGATGGCTTTTTTGGATAGTCCAAGTACCGTAGATAAGTGCCGCAGTTTGGATTATAGCGATGACGGCTAGATCAAATTTTAAGCTCTTTTTCTGTGGGTTAAAAATGATTAAGGTTAATGCAGGGCCTAAAATTAAATCAATGCCTGCTATTATGCCAATGGCTTTCCATGCATTGCCAATTTCGAATAATAAGCCAGGGTACCAATACTGGGTAATGCACACTAATAAAATTAGAAATACAATTAGGCTTATAGCAAGATGAATGGCAAAGGCCTGATAGCGATTGTACTCTGTAAGGTCTTTTTTCAGTAGCATAGGGTATCCAAAGTTTTATTGTTTTTGAATTGAGAGACTTCTTTGATTAGGGAGATAAGATATTCATACCAAGCGCATTGATAAATCAATGGCGGTGCAGTCTTTGGTCAATGCACCAATCGATATGTAATCTACTCCGGTATCCGCATAAGCGCGTAAGGTTTTGGTGGTAATGCCACCAGAAGCTTCCAGTTTTGCACATTGACCATCTTGTGCCTTTGTAAGCGTTTTGTTTAATGATACTGCCTCAATCATTAACTCAGGGCTGAAATTGTCTAGCATAATAATATCAGCGCCCGCATTTAAGGCTGTTGTTAATTCCGCTAACGATTCAACTTCAACTTCAACCTTTTTACCGGGGGCAATTTGGTGAGCTTTGTCAACCGCTTTTTCAATGCTACCGCAAGCGTGGATGTGGTTTTCTTTAATCAAAAATGCGTCGTACAAGCCAATCCTATGATTATAACAACCGCCTATGGTTACTGCGTATTTCTGTCCAATTCGTAGTCCTGGTAGTGTTTTTCGGGTATCGAGCAGCTTAACGCCAGTACCTTCTACAATTTGAGCATAGTGTTGGCATAGTGTTGCGGTAGCAGACAGCGTTTGTAAAAAATTAAGCGCGGCTCTTTCGCCTGTTAATAATGAACGCGCTGAACCTTCAAGTTCAAACAAAGTTTGGTTGGGCCGAACCCATTGCCCCTCTGATACTTTCCAGCTTACGACAACATTAGGGTCCAGTTGTCCGAATACTTCGTTTACCCAAGCTGTACCAGCGATAATTGCACGCTCTCTGCTGATAATTCGAGCTTTGGCTAGATTGTTTGCTGGTATAAGCTGGGCTGTGATATCACCTGATATTAAATCTACGCCAATATCTTCTTTCAAAGCGTATTTTACATTTTCTTCAATGGCGTTTTTTAAGGTAGCTTTTTGCATATCTGTACTATATCTCAGATTGAGTGATCGAGCGATTAATCGAATCAGGCTCTAATTTATATTTTAAACCGATTTGTAAATAATCTAATAAAATACGGTGGTCATCCGCTGAAGAGCGGTAATTTTTTGGGAATACTTCGGGATTAAACTTTTGCACTTCTGATATCGGGGAGCAAATCATATCAAGCTTATTTTCATTTTTAGAAACCTGAGGTAAAGCTGTAGCCCAATTGGAGCACTTTGGGGTATTGAAAAAATCGACACAGCCATTAATCGGTGCGCAGGCTTCGGTTGCATTTCTATAACCAAAGTTTCTGTGGTAGGTGGTATAGATTAAGCGATTATTAAGCACTTCTGCACTCGAGAATAATGATTTACCAATAAATGAATTGTCAGTTTTGATATCAAGGATATCTAAAATGGTGGGGGCAATGTCAAGGTGAGAGCTTAGGGCTGTATGCACTGCTTTTTGTTTATCTGGCGACCATATCATCAGGGGGATGCGGAAGAAATGCTCATCTTTTGATAATTGTGAGTAAGTTTTGGACTGATCAAATGCCCAAATACCATGATCACCTGTAATAACTACGTGAGTATTGCTTGCAAGGTCGCTCTGCCAAAACGCAGTGAAGAATTGTTTTAGTGCCTGGTCGGTATAATAAATTCCCTTACGGTAATCATTAAGGTAACCACCTTTATCATTCTTTTCGGACAAATATTTTGGAAATTCAATTTTCCAGTCATGATTAAAGGGTAAGTGGTTTGATAGTGTTAAAATTTCAGCCAAGAATGGTTTATCTTCTTCTTCTAAAGTCTTTAAGGCATGATCAAATAGCGCAGCATCAGATATTCCAAAGGCTAGTTTATCTGTAACGTCTACTTGGTTAAGTTCTTGCTCTGCAATAATATGCTGATAGCCTATTTTAGGAAAAAACTTCCCCCGATTATACATTTCTTTTTCATTGCCATGAAACCAATAAGTACTGAAGCCAGATTCTTTCAGAATACTTGCAATGCAGCGTTTATTTTGTAAATTATCTTGGCTGCCTGCACTTGCAGCAGCGAAGAAATCTAATGTGCTGCAGTTGATTGCGAATTCACTTTTCCCAGTGATTGGCGCTGTGCTATAGGCATTAAGAAAGACATTTGATTGTTTGGCTAATGAATCCATAAATGGGCTAGCCGAATGCTCTGCTCCATAAATCCCCATCTCTGAGGCGCGCACACTTTCCAGTAGAATTATTATCACATTTTCTTTTGGCTTATGAGTCGTTGCTGTAATAGGCCTTTGGTATAGCGGGTAAGTTTCTGGGAAGGGGATTTCATAGTTTTTAGATTGTATGCCGGTGAGTGCCTTTAAACTCTTGGCATGATACTTTTCTGGTAATTCATTGAATTCTTTGAAGTGGTTTAGTGAAGCCATGCGTTCATGATATTTCATCGTTTCTATATCTTGTACCCATATAGGTAGAGATATTGCAGATCGTAATAAAAACCCAGCGGCACTGGTATCGGTCAAAGTGGATATGGGGCGAGATTTATAAAAGGTTTTATAGCTATCTTGGGTAATTATAAACATTAAGCTAAATAATAACGCAGTAATAGTTAACTTTGAACGTGATATCTTTCCAAAGGAATGATTTAATAATTTGGATGTAGTAATGCCAATAAGTGCCATTATTAATCCAGCTATTAAAAAATACACAGAAGAAAAGATATGGATGCTATCCCCCATTACGCTGGAGAAATCTAACGTTGGGTACGAATTATAAGTATAGCTATATATTGTTGCTCCAGCATTAAAGCTAAGGGTAATAAGTATTAAGGAAGCTGAAAGCAGATGCGCAATAAAGGAGCGGGAAATAATTATAGGCAGAATGACAAAGGCGCATATTAAGGCGCTAAGCGAAGCAGTATCCAGCAACCCGATAGTCGATAGTTTTAAACTATTAGGTGATGTAATTACAAATAACACCCATAAAACTAAAGGAACAATCATTGCTGGATACTGCATTTAATCTAGGCCTAATGTATTGGTATTTAATCTTTATACGTTGTTTTTAGATGAATCGCTATTTTGAGCCGCTTTAGTCAGCTTAAATACCACAGGGCTAAGCAATAACAAAGCAATCAAGTTTGGCAGTGCCATCAATGCATTTAAAGTATCGGCCACTAACCACGCTAAATCTAGCTGGAAGGTTGCGCCTACCGGAATGACTAAAACCCAAACTACTCGGAAGATAATAATCGATTTTGCACCGAACAAGTATTCAGCGCATTTCTCGCCATAAAAAGACCAGCCTAAAAGGGTAGTAAAGGCAAAAATGATCAATCCAAACGTCACAATATACTCACCTATGGAAGGTAATCCTTGGCTGAATGCGGCCGAAGTTAATGTTGCGCCCGTTAATGCTTTACCCGTTGCTGGGTCGATGACTTGCCAAGCGCCAGAGGCAACGATCACTAATCCGGTAATGGTACAAATCACTAAGGTATCAATGAACGTCCCTAGCATAGCGATAGTGCCCTGTTGAACGGGGCTATTGGTTTGCGCTGCTGCGTGAGCGATCGGTGCGCTACCTAAACCGGCTTCGTTTGAGAAAACTCCGCGAGCAATACCAAAACGCATAGCAGCCCAAACGGTTGCGCCAGCAAAACCACCCACGGCTGAGATTGGCGTAAAGGCATAAGTTAATATGGTGCTGAATGCTTCAGGAATTCGGTCGAAGTAGATTATTAATAGAATAAGTCCACCAATTACATAGGCGATGGCCATGATAGGGACGAGTTTACCTGCGACGGTCGCGATGCGCTTAATGCCGCCTAATAATACGAGAGCAGCCAATATTGCCATGATGACCCCGGATGCCAATTCAGGGACTTTAAACGAATTGTGCATAACATCGGCAACTGAGTTAGCTTGCACGCCATTACCGATACCAAAACCTGCAATCATGCCGAAAAAGGCGAAAGCCGTAGCCATCCACTTCCAGTTATCCCCAAGGCCATTTTTAATGTAATACATTGGGCCGCCAACAAAGTTGCCGTTGATGTCTTTTTCACGAAAGTGTACTGCCAAAACCGCTTCGGCGTATTTTGTAGCCATGCCAATTAACGCGATGATCCACATCCAAAATAAAGCACCTGGGCCGCCCATTGCGATCGCCGTAGCAACGCCGGCGATATTACCTGTGCCGACGGTGGCAGAAAGGGATGTCATTAAGGCATTAAAGCCAGAAATATCGCCTTCACCTTTTGGATTACGGCCAGCCCATAATAATGAGAAGCCCTTTTTGATATTTAATAGCGGGTAAGCTTTTAAACCTAACGTAAGAAAGAGTCCTGTGATCGCAATAAGCAATAACATAGGTGCGCCCCATGCCCAGCCATTAACGGTTTCGATTATCTCGACCATCACGTCTTCCTTCTATCTATATAAGTTGATTTAAGTGTTTATTAGTAATCTGACACTATACTCGGCTGGTTGTATGAGTCAAAATCAAAGCTATAAATCTTATAATTTAAGGCCGAATTGTGAAGCAGAGCCAGACTGAAGAGTGGGTTGTTAATGATCACTGGTTGAATATTGCACAGAAACGTCCATCGCCTAATTTTAATGAGCGGCCTTATGGTGAAATTTCATTATTGGTGGTTCACAATATCAGCTTGCCTCCTAAGCAGTATGGCGGCCCTTTTGTAGAAGATTTCTTTTGTAATCGCTTAGACGTGAGTGCTGATCCTTATTTCGCTGAGATAGCGCATTTAGAAGTCTCCAGCCATCTATTTATACGTCGTGATGGTTCCGTCATTCAGTTTGTTCCTTTCAACCAGCGTGCTTGGCATGCGGGCTTGTCTCATTATTCAGGAAGAGATAACTGCAATGATTTCTCTATTGGTATCGAAATGGAAGGTTGTGATCATGAAGCATATTGCGATGAGCAGTACAGCAGTTTGCAGCGAGTGACTAAAGTCTTAATGTCGACTTACCCTCAGATTTCTAGTGATCGTATTACTGGGCATGAATTTATTTCACCGCGGCGTAAAACAGATCCTGGCCCAGCGTTTAAATGGCAACGCTTATTTTCTGGTTTGTGAAGCTGGACAGTTACAGATAGACTCGTACAAAATTATTAGCGGATTAATACATGAAGTTTTTGATCTTATTTTTTACCCTCATGCTGCAGCACTATCGAGCGATTAATCGCAGAACGACTACCAGTCGAAGCTTCAGTAAATGGTTTAAATTGTTTCAGCAGCGCGCTTGGTTCCAAAAATTGGGGCGTACGGGACGGTACATCTTTATTGTTTTTATCCCCTCCATTCTTATTGGCGGCTGCTTTGTGCTGGTTGAAAATGAGTTTTGGGGATTTCCTGCCATCATCTTGGAAATAGCGTTATTGCTGTATGTTTTGAGTCATGCCGATTTTGAACGCCATGTTGCGCAATATCGCCAAGACTTGGCCAGTGGTGATATTCAGGGGGCTTACCGTTGTGCGGATCAATATCTAGCGATTCCTGAAATAGAACTCAGCGATGAACTGGCTAAAATGCACGATCAGGTTTGTCATACCATTTTGCATCGTTGGTTTGAATTTTTCTTCTTAATGGTTTTTTGGTTCTTAGTATTAGGTGTCCCCGGGGTATTATTGGCATGGTTTAGCCTGCAGTATTCTCAGTTGGTACATTGTGAAGAAAAAGCGTGGCGCCCAATGCATTGGTTGTCGTGGATACCAGCCCGCTTGTTGGGTTTAACCTTTGCTCTGGCTGGCAATTTTGTGCAGGCAGTGACTATTTGGCAGCAAACATTGTGGAAGTGGCGTACCCCAGCCGATGTGGTTCTATATAAAGTCGCTTTAGCTTCTTTATCTGGTAAAACTGACGATGGCGGTTGTATGGAAGCGATGATCAACGCAGAGGCTGATACTAAAGTTGCTTGTGATCAGATGCAGGAACTACAAATGCTTCATCGTCGCAGCGCCATTATCTGGTTGGTAGCGATCGCGTTAATTACTATTGTAGGTGGTGCACTTTTCTAGGCATCGTTATTTAGCAGGGCGCTTTTTTAAGCACCATTATTGACGGAGCGCTTTTTTAAGCGCCATTATAAAAAAGCGGCACCGCGCACTCCACTTGAATCCCCATGCTCGGCTTTTATAAGCCGAGTCAGTATCTGATCAGAGAACACATACTCTGGTAATATTTCGGGTACTCGTTGGTATAAGTATTCAATGTTCGACATTCCCCCGCCCAATACGATGACTTCTGGATCGATGATATTAATCACACTGGCTAAAGATTTGGCTAGCTGACGAGCATACACATCGAATACTTTTATAGCGTGTTCATCACCCGCAAGAAATTTCTGATGCCATTGTTTAGAAGTTCGGTTCGTATTGCAGCTTGCATTGGCATGGTGTGTAAACCCAGGGCCAGAAAGATAGGTCTCGATGCAGCCTTCTTTACCACAGTAGCAAGGCATTAATGTTTCATCAGCTTGGGGCCAAGGCAGTGGATTATGACCCCATTCACCGCAAATCGCATTTGGGCCTGATACCAATTGCTGGTTAATCACTAGACCTCCGCCGCAGCCTGTTCCGATAATAACGCCGAAAACTGAATTAGCCCCTTTCGCAGCACCATCTTTTGCTTCGGACAAAATAAAGCAGTCGGCATCATTGGCAATTTTTACCGAGCAGTTAAGCGCATTTGCTAAATCTTGTTGAAAAGCCTGCCCGATTAAACAGGTGGTATTCGCATTTTTGACCAAACCGGTGGTGGGGCTAATGGCGCCAGGAATACCAATGCCAATGTGTTGCCAGACTGGCTTGAGTAGTTTTGTCTGTAATTGACTTGCGCTATCAGAAACTAAAATGTGAATGGCATTAATAATAGCTCGATACTGATCTTGGGCAGAATTGAAAGCTTGCTTAGCGGGTGTGGGAATACGTTGGCGAAGTAGGGTATCCCCTTGAGGCGAGAGGATTATGATCTCAATTTTAGTCCCGCCTAAATCAATGCCTGCCTTTAGCGAGGTTGTGGAGAAGGCGTCTTCGGGGGTGTTGTGAATCGTGTTGTACATGGTATGTATCTAGCTGTTCGTATTGATTGTAGATTCAGAACAGTTTATGCCTACTCTGAATTATACGAGGCTAACATTGATTGCGCGCGATCGCTAAGCTCTATTACCTTGCAGCCATTGCCATACATGCTGGGAGTTATGCGGTCAGTCCACATGACTTCTGCTTTAACTTGGCCAGTACGGCGACTATCGATATTGGGCGGAATATCGACCATATCGACTTCTAATATGGTGCCAATTTCTAAGGGGGTATAAGAAGACAGCATGATGCCTGTATCAGAGAAATCGACCATCAATCCTATGTATTCTTTTGAGTCGTGCATAAACAAGCTGACGGTGCCGTCTAAAACTTGTCTTGCCGACATGCGATTTTCTTTGCTCATAGCGGTATACTTCCCCCGAATTCTTATTAACTAAATTATAGACGCTATTTATCGAAGCGCCTGTTCTGTCGTTAGGATGAATAGCAGAGACCAATGGCAGAACTAGGTAACAGAATTAAGCAGCAGGCATAAGTGACTCGTATGGATAATCAAGTACATTTGGTATTAGGCGGTGCTCGGTCGGGGAAAAGTCGCTTTGCTGAGCAAGCGGCCATCGAATCGGATAAAAATGTGGTCTATATTGCTACGGCCACGGTCTATGATGACGAAATGCAACAGCGTATTAATCGCCACATTGATGATAGGCCAGCGTATTGGCTGACGGTAGAAGAGCCGTTATTATTAGCCCAAGAGCTCATGCAGCATGCTAATAAAGATACCTGCCTATTGGTCGATTGCTTAACGCTGTGGCTAACCAATGTGCTTATGGCTGAGCAGGATCAATCTACTGGCCCTATTGGAACTAAAGATCGCTTAGCGGTGATAAAATCTCTGGCTGAATATAAAGAAGAATTATTAACAACCTTAGTGAGCTTACCAGGGCAGGTAATCTTGGTGAGTAATGAAGTAGGTCAAGGCATTGTGCCAATGGGAGAGTTAAGTCGTCGTTTTGTTGATGAGGCGGGTTGGTTACATCAAGATATTGCTCGAATCGCAAACAAGGTAACGCTGGTTGTTGCAGGCTTGCCTATGGCTTTAAAAAGTTAACTATTAAATTATTACGAATCTGAATTGAGTTAAAAATATGACACAAGTTTGGTGGAAAAACGATTGCTTAGCGATTAACGAAAAAGTGAAAACTCAGGCGCAAGAACGCCAAGGGATGTTAACAAAGCCACCGGGTTCGTTAGGGCTTTTAGAAGATACTGCAATTACCTTGGCCAGTTTATATGGCGATGATAAACCAGAAATAAAGCAGCCTTTGATTACTATCTTTGCCGGTGACCATGGGGTTGTTGCGCAGGGCGTTTCGGCATTTCCTCAAGCGGTAACGGTTGAGATGATTCGTAACTTTGTTAGCGGTGGTGCGGCTATTTCAGTATTGGCTGAAAGCAATAATGCTGAATTGAAAGTTATTAATTGTGGAACGGCTTTCGAAATAGATTTTGCCGATGATTACGATGCTTTATTAGATAAGCAAGTCGCGCCAGGCACTGCAGATTTAAGTGTAGAAAGTGCGATGAGTGCGGAGCAGTTAGAGCAAGCGCTAAGCATTGGTCAGCAAGTCATTGAACAAGGTAAAAAAGACGGTATCGATTTATTCATTGCTGGCGAGATGGGAATTGGCAATACGACTCCGGCAGCCGCGTTAGGTTGTGCATATCTTGGCCAGTCAGCAGAAATAATGACGGGTCGTGGTACAGGCATTGATGATGCTGGATTGAATAATAAAATTAGTGTAATTGAGAAGTCTCTAGCGCGTCTAACATTGCCTGAATTGACGGCAGAGCAAGTTTTACAAGAGTTAGGCGGTTTTGAAATTGCGGCCATTACGGGAGCCTATATTCGTTGTGCTCAAATGGGTATTCCTGCGCTGGTGGATGGTTTTATTACCACAGCAGCGGCTTTGGCAGCGTGTAAAATGAATCCTCAAGTTCAAGATTGGTTGTTGTTTAGCCACCAGTCTGAAGAACAGGGCCATCACTTTATGCTAGAAGCCTTACAGGCTAAGCCATTATTAAATTTAGGATTACGCTTAGGAGAAGGAAGCGGTGCAGCAACGGCTTTGCCGTTATTACGTCAAGCCTGTGCCTTGCATAATGGCATGGCAACTTTTGCAGAAGCCGCTATTTCTGAAAGCAGCAGTTAACGATGACATTGAAACCAACCTTTATTGATGTGATGCGCCATGGTGAGCCTGAAGGTAAGTGCCCAGAAGGCGGTACGATTTTACGTGGCAGTACCGATCATGCGTTAACACCGAAGGGTTGGGCGCAAGCACGCAAACGCGCTGAAATGCTGTTAGCTGATGGTAATCAGTGGGACGTTATTATTTCATCGCCTTTAATCCGCTGTGCAGAATTTTCTAAGTCTTTGGCCTCTGCACAATTTGCTGAAGAAGATGGCGAGAAGGTTATTATTAAAGGCGAACGCTTTCTTATAAAACCGAATTGGCGAGAAATTCATTACGGCGATTGGGATGGTTTAAGCACGGCGAAAATCTGGCAAGACCAGTCTGAGTTAATGGAGAAAATGTGGCAAGATCCACTAGAGTTCTGTGCGCCTAATGGTGAGTCGGTTAAAGATTTTAGTCATCGACTTAAACAAGCGTGGTTGGAATTGATTACTGAGTTTCAAGGTAAGCGTATTTTGTT
>Ga0105348_1000579_pt1 | contig 27407 bp, 26 predicted proteins | sample EN8Hudsemesocosm_2_FD_83504 | JGI IMG/M metagenome (GOLD analysis project Ga0105348, IMG submission 83504) | Methane-oxidizing microbial communities from mesocosms in the Hudson Canyon - EN8C Hudson Canyon | ecosystem: Environmental > Aquatic > Marine > Cold seeps | place: Hudson Canyon... | reverse complement strand
ATGTGCTTGGATCGAGTTCTTTGCCAACATGAAGATGAACTTCTCTAGCACCAGCACCCAGTGCTAACTCTCGATAAATTTTGCACTCAACGTCAGTAATACCGCCTTCAAGCTTATCCATCGGATGCATAATCACTACAGGACTAGGCGCTATAAATTTAGATTCATTCACTTCTCGCATCCCCTGCATTAGAACCTTCTCTGCTTTAGCAAAATCAGCCACTAGCAACCTAGGGTGTGAAAAGGGATTTGATACGTCTAGGTTTTTATCTGAACGAAGGCTATAGGCATCCACACCAACTGCACGAATAACTCTTTGCTTAGGGTTAGAAGCATCTATCGCAATATAAGGCACTTGGTCATATACAGCTTGAGTATCAATATTAACTATTTTTATTCGATCTTCTCGCAACTGAACATAAACAGTACTTGTGAAGAATGCTTTAAGCTTTTTAAGTATCATGAAATTCTATCTCTCCACTAAGACCATTAATTTATTCAGTTTATTACACGCATTATTAAGCTTGGCAAACTACAAAGAAACAGTTCAGCTCTGCATTTTCACCAAATCCTATTAATGGTGTATCTAGTCTTACATGGGAATCATCGAGTTCTTTTTCTTCTGAAGCAAACACCTCATAACCCTGTAATTCAGCATCAATCCCCTCTTCGTTAATAAAAAGGGCCTTTGCTTCGGTGATGGTTACAAAGTCAGTCGAGTGCTCATCGAAGTGAAGCAAGCATTCCTTATCTTCTGAATCAATTTCGATCTTCGTTACTGGCAAAGCATTGCCGTATTCTTCCGCTTCACCATTTTCGTTTAGGGTCACTTTTAAAACGTGTAAACGGAAGTGTTCTTCTACTTCGGCTTGAACTTCAAATTCAAAAAGCAAATCTCGTACATGCTTACTCATGGGTAGCTTCCTTTGGGGACGATCAATCTAATTCGATGTATTTTACACGGTATTAGATTACAGCGACTAAATCTTTCCTACCCATTTACCGTGCAATTTCCAGTGCTATTTAAAGGTATAATGAGTTAACGAACGTATTTGTGATGTGTGATTTATGAGCTATGTAGAGCATTTGATTATTGGCGGCGGTATTAGTGGCTGTGTTATGGCCCGTCATTTAGCGAAGCTTCAGTTAGATTTTAAACTAATTGAAGCTCAAGTTACTTTAGGTGGACGCATTCAAAGTACTGAGCAGGGATTGGATTTAGGTCCTACTTGGTTTTGGCCCCACCAGCACAGTGTTAAAGCACTACTGGCTGAATTGAATATTGGTATTTTTGAGCAATATACTCAAGGAGATTATGTCTATCAAGCGGGGCCAAACAGCCCCATTCAACGCGAACGTAATCAAGAAGAGATGCTGTCGAACCGAGTAGAGGGTGGCATGGGCGCGGTGATTACAGCATTAACAAGTACCCTTCCTCAAGACCGTATTTTATTAAATTCCCCTGTTCGTCTCATCACCAAGCTAGATGACCTTTGGCAGGTACTGCTGACCAGTGGTGAGGCATTAACATGCACACAACTATGGCTCGCGATGCCACCACGCAAGGTAGCACCTTTATTCTTAGCTGCTGATAACTGTGTATTAAGTGAAGCGTTAATTACTCAACTACAAGCTCAGCAAACCTGGATGTCGGCACAAGCAAAATTTGTCGCGGTTTATGATAAACCGTTTTGGCGTGATGCGGGCTTGTCAGGCCAAGGCTTTAGCCGAGTTGGCCCGATGGTTGAGATCAACGATGCCTGCGGTATTGATGCATCTTGTCGTGCTGAAGAGGATGCTGAAGAGGATGCTGAAGAAAGCCCAGCCGCATTATTTGGCTTTATTGGTGTACCAGTGATTAACAGGCAAGCTTTAGATGAACAGACCATGATTGATGCCTGTGTAGCTCAGTTGGGTAAGTTGTTTGGCGAAGCTGCGCTGTCGCCAACCAGCACTCATTATGTCGATTGGGCGAGCAATGTCTATATATCAAGTGCAGCCGATGTATCTGAGCCTTCACAACATGCACATTTCGATCAGGCTAGCTTTGAAGCGGAACTGAAAGGCTTGAACTTAGGTTTAATTGGCTCAGAGTTTTCACAAACCGAGCCGGGGTATATTGCAGGTGCTATTGATCATGTGAATGATCATATTCGTAGAATGCTATAAACCTACATGTCTTCCGTTAACAACAGTCGCTGATTTTTATAACTGATGGTCCCCGAGCTTAGTAACTTTTCATACGCTCGCTTAATCTTTTGATATAATTCTTGTGCTCGCGGATGAGATTTAACAATTGCGATGGGCCATCCGTCTAGCTTTTCCAGTGTACGGCTCCAGATTTTTTTGCCTTTCAGATCAATTTTCTTAATGTCTTTTTGAAAAGGATCATCAAGAGTAATAATATAGTCAACTCGATCAAGAAGCAGCATCCGTATAGCTTGCTCGACGGTATTTGTAGACGCTGTATTGTATTTTTTCTCTTCACGGATTACTTCGTAGCCTCCTAGTGGAAAGCCACGCTTGATAGCGATATCTTTTCCTATGAGTTTATCAAGACTTGTTACGGGCTCAGAATGTAAACCATAAATTTTAAGTTGAATTGTCGTTTGCGGAATAGGAAATAGGAATTGATCATCTGTGAGCGGGTTTGCCCCATAGGCGGCTATTGCAACATTTTCAGGGAATAAGCGCTGGTGAATCCGAGCATAAGGCACACTCTCCATTTTGATATCCAACGCTGCTTGCGCATACAAGCGATTCGATAATCTGGCATGCAAACCCATAATAGGATTCTCGGTGCTATCCCAGTAGGGTGGATAATATAAGGTAAAGTGAATTAAGCCCAGTTCCTGGCTAGGATCTTCAATAGACTCCAGACTAAATACTGGTAACTGTATGCCAGCCAATAATAAAAGAAGAACAAACCGTTTAATACAAAACATAGCTAATAACCTTGATGCACACTATTTGTGCGCTCTGTTTCATTCACACCTAATATAAGTCTAATTTAAAGTCCGAAATTAACCAGTGATATTGACCATGTAAATGATTAAGCAGAGGTCAAAAAGTCATCATTCATATTCCAGTTAATCTTTTGCCAATGACCTTTCAATGCAAATAGCCGAATGAGCATCATTCGCCGCATAGTGAATCTGGCTGCTTTTAAGAGGATAAGCCCCCCAATTTGATTTCTGAGCACCTTTTCCTAATCGAGCTTTGAGCACCATGGCTACAGCAGCCCTAGCGCCAATAGTATTTTTTTCGCCCGCGATTCTTTTTAACTTAACCGATAAATCATCTGTATTTACGATATCGATACCCAGCTTGTTACGCAGTTCTTTATTGTCTCCACTAAGGCCAAAACCTACCTTCTTTATATTTGGGTTACTGAGTATCTTACCCGCTACCGATACGGCTGAAGAAAACCGAGTAGGAAATAGAAATGCCTTAGACTCAGTCGCAAGTTGAATGAGTGTTGGCCCAGGACTTACTTCGCCCTTGCGAAAGATGGGTTTACTTTCGGTATCAAACCCTAGACATGCTTCATTCTCTAGTGCTTTTAAGGCATCCGCAGCATCGTTTTCATTTTCAACAACCTGTATATCTAAAAGATCCAAACCGACATACAAAGGTAATTCTCTAATCTGATCTTTAGTGGGACGCTGCATAATTTATCTCTTGAATAACGTTCATTATAATAAGTCTTCCATAAACCAAGCTGAGAATACATGCCTGCCCGCTACCCCTGCTTTTTTATAGATGGCCGAGGCCTGCTGGCGAATGGTCTTTTCGGCGGTGCCGCGTAAGGTCGATATTTCTTTAAGGCTAAAGCCTTTCAATAGCAGGTGCCCTATCTCTTGCTCACTTTTGCTTAGCTTCCATTCTTCAAACTGCATGCCGATCACTTCCGCAAGCTGTCGCCTAGCATCAATCATTTTTTGCGAGCTTGGCTGTGGCATTTTTTTAATGCTGCCCAGCTCTTCATAGAGCTGCTTAATCTCATCTTGGCTGCGAATCAAGCTGATCAACATCCAACTAAAACCTAATAGCGCAATTACCATCACCGCCGCTTCTTGTAATACGTGCCCGGCATCTGAGCCTTGAGATACATCCGCCATTAAATCTGCACCGCTGGCAACCACGATTAGCAAGAGAAAGAGCATTATTAGCTTATCTTGCACGGGGTCTTTTATCAGCCCTGCTATAAATCTATTCATCATATTTTTGTTACCTCAAAACCATAGGACATATGTCTAATCGCCCTGTTTATCTTACATCTGTCCAATAGTATTGATGATTCTCTAGGTCAATAATACAACACATAAAGCAGTGACATTAACTTTTAATATTACAGATTTTCACATTACGGGACTTAGAATATGACGCATAACCCAGAACAACAATCACAGTATCCCTCTAAACCTACCAGGGTCTGGGATCTATTCATTCGCATCTTCCACTGGTCTTTGGTGGGCTTAGTCGCGATCAGTTATCTATCCGGAGAGTTTGAGTTTGAATTTGAAATCCATTCCTATTCGGGTTATGCCATATTCAGTTTGGTACTCTTACGAATAATCTGGGGATTTGTAGGGAGTAAATATGCTCGATTTAAGAATTTTATTTATTCACCTAGCAATGTCATGGCGTATATAAAAAGCATCGTTACTGGTAACCCTAAGCGCTTCCTTGGACACAACCCAGCTGGCGGAATGATGGTATTAGCGTTACTAACCGTATTAAGCACAACCACATTAAGTGGTATGAAGCTCTATGCAATTGAAGAAGGTGAAGGGCCTTTTGCCAGCAATGTTCACATTAGCTTAGTAAATCAAGCTTATGCCGACTCTGACGAAAATGAACACCGAAGCAAAGAAGATGAGCATCATGAAGAAGAGAAAGAAGGCGAAGAGTTCTGGGAAGAGATTCACGAAACTTCAATCAACCTACTCATGCTATTAATTCTGCTGCATGTTATTGGCGTTGTGTTAGCGAGCAAGCAACATAAAGAAAACCTAGCTCGCTCTATGGTTACTGGCGACAAGGCCCCTCTTCGTTAATTAGTGTGGGCCGTAGTCTATTGCTCGTGTGACGGATATTATGAGCAGCCTTGTGCGGCCCACTTATCAGCGACAAGGCGACCCAATTTCAGCATGCCAAAATCATAGTTCGCTAATTCTTCTTTAGTGAGCAATTTGTACTCCAGCAATTCTTCATTCAGTTGAATGTCGCCTTCGGTTTTTACGCCAAAAGCGATGATTAATTGGTTCATGGCTGGGAATGGGTAGTGACCAATAAAGTGTGTCGATATCGCCTTCAAACCGACTTCTTCCATGACCTCTCTTTCTATTGAAATCTCTGGGCTTTCACCTGCTTCGATAAAGCCTGAGATTAAAGAAAAGAAGCCTGCTGGCCAAGCATGGTTTCTGGCCAGCAAGTACTTACCGTTAATTTCTATTAAGGCAGCTGCGACAGGAATTGGGCTATTCCAATCGACAAAGCTGCATTCTTTAGAGCTGAGTTGAGAACACACCCTACGCTCTACACCGTCGGTAACCTGTAAAACCAAAACGCTTGCGCACTGAGGGCAATATTTCATGATTGTGACTATCCTATCTCAAACTTTCATTGTCTCGCTTCTCCACCCACTCTTCAGCCCATTGATTTAGCGGGCTAAAAAGCATCACCAACTCTTTCCCTAATTGCGTCAACTGATAGCCATTGGGGCTATCCTTATCGACTAAATTTTCTGTAATGAGATCCTTCATTCGATTATTGATCATTGTGGGCGAGATACCACCACAACGATCTTGTAGCTCACGAAAGGTACAAGGCCCTGAGTTCATCTCCCTGAGAATACGCATAATCCATTTTGTGCCCAATAAATCGATCAGTTGCATAATTGGCCGAGTGGATGATGCGCCTACTGGCGCATCAATTACCATTATGCCAGCTGGCATGCCGCCTTTGAATATCTTCACCTCTGTTGCCAACAACCCACGTATCTTGCAGCGTATGGTCGCAGGGGGTTTGCTGGTTAAGGGCAGCATTTCAATTCAAGCACGTGAACTTGTTATTTTGCGAACCTGCGGTCTCTGTAAGGCACCTTATCTAATCGAGAGGTGAATGGGGAGTTCACGTTGCAGGCTTCGCCATGAAAGCTGAGTTAACTCAGGCACAAATTGATGATACGCTCAGCGCTAACATAAATAGATCGTTGTGGAATGACGAGCAAGCTTGCCTGCTGGCTTTAGCGGATGAGTTGCATAATACACAGGGCATCAGCGATGCTTTATGGCTTTCTTTAAGCGATCACTTTAGCCATGAGCAGTCGATTGAACTGATTATGCTGGCAGGTTTGTATCATGCGGTGAGTTTTATCGTGAATGGCCTTAAAGTTCCTAACGAAGCTTTCGCCCCATCCTTTCCACACTCATCTGGCTCAGATTAAATGAATAAGGTAATTGGCTTGTCTGATTTAGCATTAGAAACAACGAGTAGCGATCTCAAGGTGGTCACCATTCAAAGAGCAGTGCTGTTTGGTGACTGTGATCCTGAAGGTATCGTTTATACCCCACGTTTTTCCTATTTTGCAGTAGAAGCCATTCAAGATGCCTTATCTATTTGGTTAGTAGACAAGCCAAAAGCCTCTGGCAGGTCTCTCAAAAAAAGTGGCGGCTTACGTAAGCTGATGGATCATGGAATTCTGCCTCCGGCCCGAGCTTTCTCTTTAGAATTCCACCACCCTGTAACTTGGGACGATGAGCTATCCATAAAGGTTTGGGTCTGCCAAATCACCGAGCGTTCATTTTCCTTCCAAGTAGAGGCATGGTTAGAAACAAGTAGATTGAGCAAAGCTGAGAATATTTTAGCGTTTACCGCGAAGCTCACTCAAGTATGCGTTTCTCGTGAGAATCACCAAAGCATACCGTTACCCGAAGATTTGCGAACTCGTTTAACTGAACTGCTGCTATAAAATAGTTTTGCCTTGATATATCTTCAATATAATATTATGTAAACTAAAAATAAAATTTAACCAATGAGATACGTTGAGCTAACGGATGAAGCAGATTGTATTACAGCGAAAACTATCAATCCCTAACTTAGGTAGCCTTTTTAATCGTCCTCTATTGGTCGAAAAACTTAAGCTCTACAGTCAGTCACCTTTAACGTTAGTTATAGCGCCTGCAGGGTATGGAAAAACTAGCCTTATTTGTGATTGGCTGCAATATACAGCTCATCCTATTTATTGGCTTTCCTTAGATGAACAAAATAATATACCCAGTTCTTTTTGGCTCTATCTATGCGCTAGCTTAAGAAATATTGACCGCGACTTAGACACACAAGCAGAGCAGACACTTGAAACACACTATATCGAAGATTATTGTTTAATAAGCGATCTAGTTTTGGCTTCATTGGAAAAACTAAGCCGAAAATGGAACAGGCCAAGCCAGGCCGTGATTGTTTTAGATGATTTTCAATTCATTGACCACCCTCAAATACTTCAGTCATTTAATCGCTTTTTAGATTACATGCCAAGTTGGCTACACATTGTCATAACAACTCGAAAAGTGCCTGCATTAATGCTAGCGAACCGCTCTTCTAAATCGAAGGCACATATTATTTCAGCCCGCGAACTCATTTTCGAAGCAGAACAAATTAAGTACTTTCTAGACATAAAACTCGACTTGCAGATTTCAACTGAGCAACAGAACTTTTTATTCAAAGAAACTGAAGGCTGGGCCGCAGCGATACAACTTACTGGATTAGCCTTAAAATCAGGTACCCCATTGGAAGATTGCAGCAATACCAAGGACTCTTTACTAGCAGACTTTCTATTTGAAGAAGTTTTCTCTCAGCTTACAATATCTACTCAAAACATATTAAAAGATATCTCCAGCGCTAATTATTTTGATATTGAATTATGCCAATTATTCGATTCCGACCGTGAGAACAAGGCAATAATTGAGACTTTACTTGAGCAGGGGCTATTTATTAGCAAGGTAAACTCTGATGAAAGTAAGTTAAATAAAAGTCATCCCTTGCAAAGCTATCGTATACACAGTTTGTTCCGACACTGGATTATTAATAACAGTTCATTAAGCCAAGAAAATCTACAGAAAAACAAACGTATCACCCTCACATGGCTCATAAACAATAATAGTTATCATGAAGCAATAGAGCTTTGCATTAGCTTAAAAGATTGGATGTGCTGTGCAGAAGTTATGGCTAAGCTTTACCCGTCATTAATTCAGGTTACGCATTACGACCATGTTTCAAGCATATTAACGCGTATACCTGATGAAGTTATACAATCACTACCTCACCTATGCTTACTAACGTCACTAATTAGTTTTAGTCGCTACGACTACACCGAAGTTGAAGAGTATTTAGAATTTATCGAAATATTCTTCAAATCTGAGAGTACTCCAAATTATTATTCTGAGAATGAGAGAACGTCACTATTAATGGGAAGACTTGTCCTACAAGGGCAAATGGCTCGTTTTTCTGGCCAAAGAGATAAGGCAATCGCAATCACCCAACAATTAGAGTCCGAGTTCTACAGCGCAAAAAATCCATTAAATTGCTGGGTAATATTTGGTAAAGCGGTTGATAATTTTTTGAACGATGAAATAAACCAATCTATTCAGAACAGCCGAACATCTCTTTTCATGGCAAAAGAAGTAGAAGATGGACTATGCGTCATTGCGTCATTAAGCTGGTTACTCCATGCGATGTATCACAACGGTCAAATACAGCAAGCAATAGCTTTAGCTGATATCCATTTAAACTGGCTTGAGAAGAAAGAGTTTCTTGGAATGCCTAATATTTCATCTATATATGCCGCCATGTCCACACTATATGCAGAAAATAATCAATTAGACTTAGCCTGGGCAAGCTACGATAAATTATTAAATACGCTGCATGAGTTCACTGAGCCTAGAGAAATCATCTATAACAAATTTCACACTCATTACCATTTACTATCAAGCACAGGTCGTTATGAAGAAGCTCGATCTTGCCTTCAGCAACTAGAGAATTATGAAAGCCTGATAGAAAAAGAATTAGGTCCAGATTTCTCAATTCTATTAGATACACAAACCTTCAGTGCCCTTTTAGAATCAAAAACTGGCAATAATTTTCCACTTTTTCAATTGATTGATCACAGTAGTGAGTCTCACCTAGTAAAGACAACAGCCTACCGCTTTCGAGATTTATTTGAGCAACTGGTTCAAGCATCAGCCAAAATGATTATGAGCTCAGGAGAGACTGATTTATATCCCGACATAGCTGAATCAAGCGCTATTTCTGGAAGTATACAAAGACAAATATCTTGTTACTTGATCCCTGCTCAAATTTTATTCGCTTTAGGAGAAAAAACCAAAGCATTGAATAAATTCGAATGTGCATTAAAACTTTCATCTCAACATCAGTTTATTAACTTGATTATTGCTGACGAGAGTAAGACTCGCCCCCTCCTAGAATTAGCGCTCGATAAGAATATAGAAATTAAGCATTGCCAAGCGTTACTTACAGCAATGGAGGATCGTTGTCATATTAAGCTCAAAAAGAACATACAAACTCAGCCTGATAATCCTGTTAGCTTTGCTCAAGAGCCATCAGCACATCTGATAAACCAGAATCTCATAGAAAAACTCAGTTCGAGGGAATTAGAGGTTTTAAACTTGATCAACCAAGGCAGTAGCAATAAAAAAATCGCTGAAATACTCACAATCTCTGTTTCTACCGTTAAGCGTCACTTACAGAACACTTATCAAAAACTTCAAGTGAATAGCCGAACCGAGGCTATTTCTATTATTAATCGCCGATCGCTGTAACATCATTGCCTTAATTCAGTAAAAGTGTGAACTACGTCACGTTAATACACCCTATTATGGTCCTTTTGGTGGCTCCCTCTCAGATCCGCCCCGCTTACTCTAATTACATACAATTTTAATAAGCAAGGACGTGACGATGAGACACCTAAAACTCTCACTATTAATAATTTCAAGCATCACTTTGTTTGGCTGCGGTGGTAAATCTAATACCAAGGATGACGATAGTTTCTTCGTCCCAGCAGTTGTAGGCAATGTTAGTGAAGATGTCTTTGATCGTGAACGATTGCTTCAAATTTACTTGAAAGTCCCTGCTGCTGACTTCTCAAAACTCCGAGCAGAAGGCCGTCCATTGAGTGTATCTATGGACGAATGCCCTTCTACAGATTTTGAATATACTGACTTTAAAGCACTCGCCAATATTGATGGGGAAGAGTTAAAGAATGTCGCTATTCGTAAAAAAGGTTATTTAGGTTCTTTAAGCCGAGTCCGACCTTCTCTAAAACTGAATTTCGATACTCATCAAGAAGGTCGTACATTCAAAACATTGAAACGCATGACCCTGAATAACGATCGACAAGATCCAAGCCATAGCCATCAATGCATGGCTTATGATTTATATCGAGCAGCAGGACTAGTCGCACCAAGGTGCAATCTCGCACATGTTGTAATCAATAATGAAGATATGGGAGTCTATAGCCATGTCGAAAGTATTAAGAAACCATTTCTTAAACGTTATTACAACGATAAATCTGGCAACCTATATGAAGCTCAGGTCGCTGATATTGGCAGTGAGTTGAATGAACGGTTTGAATTAAAAACAAATAAAACTAAGAATGATCGTTCTGACTTGAACCAACTTGCTGAAGTTTTAAAACTCGAAGACGACGAGTTTATTAATCAATTACCCCTACATATCGATCTACCAGGGTTCATTACTTATTGGGCAGTTGAAACCTTAATCGGTCATTGGGATTCTGCTACTGGTAATACTAATAACTACTATATGTACCACAACCCTACCGATGATCTTTTTCACTTCATCCCCTGGGGAACTGATAGTGCATTTACATCAGAAAATATATTTAAACCTAATTCTGGCCCATTATATAAAAACCTTTCACTTGCTAAACGCTTATACGATATAGAAGAAACAAGAAGCCAGTATTTCGCTGCCATCAATTCCTTATTAAGCGAACACTGGAATGAAGATGATTTACTCAATAAGTTAGCAACTATTCAAACTTTAACGGCCAGTCCTGAAGAGAATTATCAACCAATGAAAGATTTCATAATAGGAAGTGATACGACGAATAAATTTAGTCAAAGAGATCTATTAGCAAAAGCAATAGCGGGTGATATTCGTCACATATCTTATTTATTGCCAGATCAAGAAAGCGACTGTACTGATAACGTTAAAAAAACTTCTCTAACAGCCAGCTTTAAAAGTGATACGGAAGGTGACAAAGGCAGCTTCACCTTTACTGATTCTCAGGGAATTATTCGTAATGCATCATTGACGATCGTCTCAGAATTTACGACAACTGATAGCCTTGAATATAAAGAAGATAAAGGTACTTTACCTTCCGTCTCAGGTATCACGTTGATAGGTGCAGCAACGCCACCTTTCTATCCAGATAGCTATGTTTTACAGGTATTTATAGAAAACCCAGATTATCAAGTTGGCAGTATATCTCTTCAGGGTATCGCTACAAATCTATTGCTATTCAAAGTTATTGATAAAGATGCTACGCCACCAAAACTAGAACTTATTAGTGTTGGTCATAATGGCCAAATTGAGTTTTCTAAATCTGGGACAGGCACCTCTACTAGCCCTATTGAAGGAAAAATCACAGCAGAAATGGCACCGATTCGTACTCCTAAATACCAAATAACTGAATATTAAGGAAAGATCATATGTCTGCTAACAGTCTTTCCAAAACGATTAAGCTAGAGCCCCAACAATATGAAGCCGCTCATTTAAAATTAATAACTAACACTAAAAAAACTGATCTATCAGTTCTACAGAACTTCAAGCCACATTCATTACTTGAACAAAATACAGCAGCACTAATGAACCGTATCGATAGTAAGTATTTATTGCCTGTCAAAGAGTTCACCTACTTCATGCAGTCTCTAGTCGATAACTACAGTATTTTGTCTTCAGGACGAAACAGAATATTTAGTTATCAAACAACGTACTTTGATAATAAGGAGAAGCGTTTTTATCTAGATCACCATAATGGCAAATTAAATCGTTATAAAGTGCGCTTTCGCCGCTACGTAGAGTCGGATATAGGGTATATGGAAATCAAGTTTAAAAATAATAAGAAACGTACGATTAAACAACGTATCCCTATGGATTGCGTTTTGCCTGATCAAGTGAAAATAAATGATTTTATTCAAGAAACTCTCGGCTATACCGATAATTTTGAAACAACATTATTCGTTAATTATCAAAGAATCACATTACTAAACAATAATGGCCAAGAGCGTATTACTATTGATCTAAACTTGAGTTTCCGTAACGCAACCGATCAAGTTCAATCTATTCAAGACAAGGTATTTATTATCGAAATTAAACAAGATAAGAAATCAGCATTATCACCCTGCCGTGAACGACTAAAAACATTAGGGTATAACGACCTTAATTTCAGCAAATACTGCATTGGCAGTATATTAACTACAGACAATAATAAAGATGTAAAAAGAATAAAATATAATCGTTTCAAAAGTGTATTACACCAACTCGATAAGCTTAATACTCTTCATTAATAATGAACAATATCGTCAACTTAAAAAATAATAATTTTATCGGAGATATATCATATGGAATTCTCTTTAGGTACAGACTTCATTCTGCGCTTATTAATAAACACACTATGTGTCGTTATTTTAATACGATTTTGCTACTACAAATTTTCTCAACACAGAGCCAACGCTTCATCTTTCATGTTATTTGGTACAGGGGTCTTTTTAGTTACGTCACTGCTGCACTCAGCAGAGGTATCAATGGGCTTTGCTTTTGGTTTATTCGCTGTATTTTCTATGCTTCGATATCGAACTGAATCTATTAGTATTAAAGAAATGACCTATCTATTTTTAGTTATTGCAATTGCCCTTTTGTCCGCGGTGGGCACGATGAAAACAATTGAGCTCTTGGTTATTTCACTATCAATTTGTATGATCACCTATTTATTAGAAACCAGCCTTATACTGCCCTCATTGGATGAATTAGAGATTGACTATGAGAAAATTGAGCTGATTAATAGTGCGCGTCATAATGAGTTAATTGATGATATTAAACAAAGAACAGGTCTTGACATAAAACAGGTAGAAATTTTAAGCATTGATTTTTTACGAGATAGTTCCCATTTAAAAATTCATTTCAAACCTCAAGTTAAAACATCAAAAGTGAATAACCAACTGACACCGAACACTTTAAATCCTAGCGCCCAAGTAATAAATGATAGCCATGTTTGATATACGATATTTAATGATAAGTAGTTTAACAACGTGTTTGTTAAACACCCCAGTTTATAGTCGTGATATAGACGAACCAGCATTGATTAAGCTGGAAGGGTATTTAATGTTGGACCATGATTATTACGGCCCCTTTTATAATAAGGAATCAGACGAAAACCAGCATCGAACTGAAATAAGGCGCTCAAAACTGGGCATAAAGATAAGACCTTCGAAGTCCACAAAAGGTGTTCTACAGGTCAAATATGCTAGATTATTTTCTGAGAAAGGCGAGTTTACACTTGGTGATACTTATCTTCGGTATAAAAATGATTCAAATGTAGCTATACAGTTTGGGCGGATGAAAGATCCCTTTAGCTTAGAGCAGCAAACAAGCTCATCAAATCTGATAGCTATTGAACGCTCTATAATAAGTTCCAGTTTTGCTCCAGGAAGAAGCTATGGCCTACAGATAGATTATGTAAAGAAGCGGCACTCTTTTGCAATTGGCTATTATCTTGAGAGGGATACGGAGCATAAATTTGCACTTAATAATTTTTATATTCTACAATATGACAAAAAAAAGGATTCCAAAGCCGCAACAATGAGGCTTACATACGTGCCTAAATACAGTGAGTTTTCAATATTTCACCTAGGCAGCTCTTTTTCAAAACGTTGGTTAGAAGGTAAGAAGTTTCAAATTAAAGAAAGTGGTGAAATTAATAGCGCAGATAACATCATACGCAGCGCTCGTTTTTACGCAGATAGTAGTCAATTGATTCAATTCGATTTTGCATGGCAGCACAACCAACTACTGCTGCAAACGGAGCTATTTTCTAATACTGTTGAACAAGTTGATGGTAAACAATGGACTTATTATGGCGGTTATTTTCAGGCTAGTTATCATCTATTGGGGGGCTATAAATATAAGAAAGGTTCTTTTAAATCTATAAGTAATAACAAGTCAGGGCATACTGAGCTTGTATTTCGTCAATCTAAAATAGACTTACGCGATCACAATATAGGCAGCGAGGCAGCTTTTAGCCTAATTGGAATTAATTATTACCCGGACCAAAAGGTTAAATTAATGATGAATACAACCTTCCCTTGGATATCTGGTGATACAGTCAATAACGATCAAACAGGGCAAGCCTATTCATTTAGGGCCCAGTTCAAATTTTAATAGCTGTTTTTACTTGAGTGTATAATTAATGGTAGGCTTACTGATCGTTAATAAACGGACTTAATTTCCAGTATGATTACCATTGAAGCTATCGCTCCCCCTTCTAATGAAGACTCAATTACTCGCATAGCCAAGCAAAGCGAGGCAACCGACTATTGGGTCAGTAGCTCTAGTGAAAAGCAGATTGCGATTAAAATATTAATTGAAAAATCTAAATCGCAAAAAGTAATAGATCAGCTACAAAAGTTAATGGAAGGAAAAAGTAATTTTCGGGTACTAGCTTACCCATTAGAGCTGGCTTTACCTTATGAAAAAAAGAATTCAAATAGCCCTGTAACTATTTCTCGCGAAGCCTTATTGAGCCAGTTAAAAACACAAGGTAAGTTAGATGGTCATTATATGATGCTGGTATTTCTCAGCACCATAGTGGCAGCCATTGGCTTAATAGAAAATAACGTCGCTGTGATTATTGGCGCAATGGTTATTGCTCCACTTCTAGGGCCTAATTTAGCGCTGTCTCTGTCTACCGTACTCGGACAAGTGAAGGGGATTTTTAATGCGTTTAGGACCTTATTCGTCGGCATTTCATTTGCACTGCTCATATCGATTGTTTTGTCTATCTTCTACCCAAACTTAACCTTAACACCCGAGTTATTATCTCGAACAACTGTGGGTTTGGATGGCCTTGCATTAGCGCTCGCTTCTGGCACTGCCGCAGCGCTTTCTATTACTACAGGTGTATCTTCCGTTTTAGTCGGTGTCATGGTCGCAGTTGCGTTATTACCCCCAACCGTGACATTGGGTATTTGCTTAGGGCTTGAAGCGTTTCCAGAAGCCAAAGGTGCTGCGCTATTACTGATTGCTAATATTGCTTCGGTAAACTTAACGGCTCAGCTAACAATGCGTTTAAAAGGAATTAAACCTAGGGAAGAAGAAAAACAACACACTGCTTTAATTGTGTTTGCTCTGGGAATGATTTTTTGGTGTGCATTAATTGCTTATTTGATCTATCGCTTGTACCTATAAAATAAAGGCAGCCAGATTTTTAACAATTGGCTGCCGTTGTTTACCAATACTGAACGAGTTTAATTAGCTAAGTATTTTATAACCTAAGTATTAAAAATACCTAAGAGTCCAAAATCTAAGTATTCAAAAACGTAACGACTTTACGAATAACTAGGCGCGGAGAAATCCGAACAGATTGCGCCATTAGGTTATTGATCAAGCCAGTAACAACAACTGCCTTGTTCTTATTCATTGCGTTATAGCCTATTCGTGCAACCTTACTGGCTGGCATAATCAGCGGGCTTTTCGCTAAATTAGTCGAAGTCATATCTGCAGCGTTAAAAAACTCTGTTGCCGTAGGACCTGGACATAATGCCGTTACACTAACACCGTCTTTCTTTAACTCCTCGTGCAAGCCTTCTGAAAACAACAATACATACGATTTGGATGCGTAATAATTTGCCATATAAGGCCCTGACTGAAAAGCAGCCGTTGACGCAACATTTAGAATTTCCCCTTGCTTTCGCTCACTCATTGCCTTGCCATATAGATGGCATAAAGCAACAAGAGTAGTCACATTCAATTGAATCATGTTCAATTCAGCAACCAAATCTAAATCAGTAAACTTACCACTTGAACCAATACCTGCATTATTCACTAATATATCAATGGTTAAGTTCTTGTCTTGGGTTTCACTGAAAAGCTCTTGTGCGGTCTCTGGTTTCGTTAAGTCTTTTGCAATCACATGAGCTGTAATTTGATATTGTGATTGTAATTCTTCAGCAAGAGTTTCTAATTTATCTTGGCTACGTGCTACCAAAACTAAATCATAACCCTCTTTAGCAAACAATTTACAAAACTCAGAACCGATACCAACTGAAGCTCCAGTAATTAATGCTGTTTTATTCATAAATATTTTCCTATGAAATAATAAATTTTGATCTTGTTAATATTTTCATGGACATTGAGTTGCTATTTGAAAGGGAAGCGAATGTCCCAAGGCGTACCTAATGTCATTATGGCTAGTTTTTCTAATGTGCCAACAGAACGGCTTCGGGTTGGTAGAGGCAATTGTGCTGTTTCATACAAACCTGATTCTAAATCTTTGCTAATTCCTTCGCCTAAACCAAGAGTCCCATAAGGTTTGAATAACTCAAGTACTTGCGAGCAACTGCTCTCATCCAGGGATTGATAAAGCTTTTCTAAGACCTCTAAGCAATACACTCGATAATGAATAACAGGCAATTTCTTTAATGTAATGCCGTTAATTTCACAATCAAACTGTTTATCGCCCGCCTTCCAAGCGCTGGCGTTTCTTCTTAAATACGGCAGGTAGTTGCTTATTATTTCTCGTAAAATAAATTCCCAGCCTGGTTTTTTATAATCATCTATTGTTTACTTATTTATAGCTAAAAGGTTTTCATCTTTAGTATAGTCGCTACCTTTCGCATTCCACATACGAGTTACCCATGCTAAAACGGTCGGGTATTGATCTCGCATAATCTTAGCAGGTTCAGGGTCACAGAAATAATGCCTATAAAAAGGCCCCATTATTGCAATATCAACCAAGCTTGGTTGATCACCTAATAAAAAATTCTGTTCTTTTAATAGTTTGTCAAAGCTTGCTAATAAATCGAAATACTGCTGACGAATCACGCCTTCTGTTTCTTTTGTCAGACCATCGCCATATAAAAAAGTCCGTGTTTGACGAATTCTAAAATAGCCACCCGTAACCGCTGTCGGCAAAGGCCAGCCTGATAACACTTCTTTTCCAATGCGCTGGCCTAAATAACGTGCATTGCTAGGGTCTGACCAACGAAAGTACATCGCTGTACGCCAACAACCTTCATCGGCAAAATCTTCTATAAGCTTAGAAATAAATAAGGCTGCAGGATCTTTAGGTAAAATAGAAAATTCACTGTGCTGCTCTTCAAACCAGTCAATCATTGGCGTAGTATCTTTTAACCACAAGCCATTACTGGTTTTCACAGCAGGCACTTTCATCATGCCTGTATTCTTATAAACTTCTTCGACACCCGTTTTAGCATTCATTTCGATACGCTGATAAGGAATTTCTTTATAGCGTAAGTAGGCCTCTAGCTTGCCACTAAAATATGACACATCGGCAAGATAGACTTTATAAGGAAGGATAGATGACATGGAAGCCTATTAAAATTATGTATTCATGAAATAATTACAGATCTCAGAATCTACGGTAATATTCATTAATAACAAGGTCATAAAAGGCCTAATTGTGAAGGAGGCTCTAATAGCGTTTTAGGTTTCAAAACTCAGTCTAGACATCACTGAGGGATTAGCCGCTAAACAAGTTTCCTCTGAAGGCTCTTGATCCTCGTTTTTTAACTACAAAAGATATCGTCTCAATAATATCAACATTCAGTTTTTTCAAAACTGTGGCCAAGTTCCTTTATTAGCAAATTAAGGGGCGGATATATCTCCAAAAATACATCACATGTAAATATAAATTTAAAAGGTTAATGGTAAAAAATTTTCATTTTACTATCTTCATCCTATAAACTGTTATATATGATTATAAATGGACTAAAAAATGCTTTTTGAAAAATTACTAAGCCAAGCCCAAAGTGATATTGAATTCAGTGTGAATTCTAGTTGGGGCCAAGGAAGAACACTATTTGGTGGTCTTTCAGCAGCCCTTGCCTATGAAAAAATAAGTCAAAGTATTAGTTCTGATCGTCCATTGAGGTCTATTTCTATAAACTTTAGCGGACAAGCTTTAGCTGATGTACCATTTGCCATTTCAGAGCAGATACTTTCAAATGGAAAGTCAATAAGCCAAATTAATGGTCAATTAATTCAAAACGACCGTATTGTTACTCAAGTCTGCGCTTGCTTTGGTATTGAACGAGAGTCTGAAATTGAAGTTATTCCCGCTAAAACCGACCTACCAAACTTGGGTGAAAATCAACGCTTTGGCTATATGAAAGGATTAACCCCTGAGTTTGTACAACATTTTGAATTTGAATACTGCAAAGGTCAGTTTCCTTTCAGCAATAGTCCTTTAAATGAACTTGCTGGCTGGATTCGCTTCAAAGAATCAGGAGAGCATTTTACTGAGAGTCACTTAATAGCCCTGATTGATGCTTGGCCCCCTACAGTATTACAGAAACTAAAAACCCTAGCTCCTTGCGCGACCGTCAGCTGGAACCTAGAAATAGTCCAGCCTCTTTCATTGCTTAAACCATCTTTAAAAGCCAATGATTGGTTATATTACGAAGCAGACATAAAGCAAGCACACCATGGCTATGCCCATACAGAAGCGAGAATTTATACTGCTGACGGAACTTTAATTGCCCTCAGTCGACAACTTATTGCTGTATATGCTTAAAAAGGGCTTATTTATTCAGACCATAGACTGACAAAATCGGATTCTGTTCTAGGCTTATAGTAAGCCTAGAATTAATGGTCCCAAAATGAAACAAACGAGTTTACTAGTAAAGACAATCAGCCAAATAACAATAGGATTAACAGTATTACTATTTCTATTGGGGTTAATAGGCTACAACAATACTAAGAATGACTTGGAAGAGTCTGCTGCGGCGGATGCTCAATATGTCGTTGACCGACTGGCTGCAAGCCTACCAATTTCGATTTGGAACTTTGATAGCAGTATTGCTGGCAAAGCAATTGACGCAGAAATCAGCGCTGATTTTATCAACTCGATTTCTATCATCAGCAATGGCGAAGTCTTTGTATCCCGTGCAAAGGCTTTAGATGGTACGATTACCGAAAATAAAAACTCCTCTCGTAGGCAAGCTTTTGTTTTAAAAAGAAATTTAGAATTTGAAGAAGATGGTGTAGTAAATCCTGTAGGTGAGCTCATTATTACCTACAACCAAGACCGCACCGAAGCAGCCCTGAGCTATGCCTTGAACTTGGAAATACTTCGCATTATCTTACTCGACATCGCCGCCGCAATTTTGATAAGTCTTATTATCCGCAGTAGTGTAATACGCCCTATCATGAGTGTTCGTAATGCGATAGAGGATATTGCACAAGGCAATGGAGACCTCACTAAACGCTTACCTGAAAAAGGGGTTCGTGAGCTTGCCGAACTCAGTCACTCTTTTAATAACTTCGTTGAACGCCTAGATGACTTAGTCAAAAACATTAATCAAACATCCCTACAGCTGGCAGAAAAAGCACAATCAGGCCAAGTTCATGTTGAAAATATCCGTGGTGAACTGGGTCTCCAAAAATCCGAAATTGATTTAGTTGCATCAGCCAGTACCGAGCTATCAAGCTCTACAGAGATGGTCGCACAAAATGCTAAGCAAGCAGCCGATACTGCGATGGTCGCTAATACTTCCGCTCAGAAAAGTCATACTATTGTTGATGCTTCTGTTTCAAGCATTCGTAGCTTATCCACCGAAATAAACCAAATTTCAGATATTATTCAAGACTTAGTCAAAGAAGGTGAAAATATCGGAGCGGTAAGTGGTGTTATTCAAGGTATTGCTGAGCAAACCAATTTACTCGCATTAAATGCTGCGATCGAAGCTGCGAGAGCTGGCGAGCAAGGCCGAGGCTTTGCGGTTGTGGCAGATGAAGTACGAACTCTTGCCCAGCGTACACAGCAATCAACTGAAGAAATAAACCAAATGATTGAACGGCTGCAGAAATCAACAGAAGTCGCCGATCAAGCCGTTCGTAAAGGCAATCAAAATGCTGAAAATAGCGTTGAAAAAATTGAACAAGCTGGGCTATCGATTAACGATGTTGCTCATAGTGTGCATGCTATCAGTGAAATGAATAGCCAAATAGCTCAAGCGGCTTCTGAACAAAGCTCGGTGATTAATGAACTTAATCAGAACATCGTCAATATTTCACGCAATGCCGATAGTACTTCAGAACTCGCAGACCAAACATCCAGTACCAGTTCTAGCTCTATGGAGATGGCATTGGAATTAAAAGAAAAAATGAGTACCTTTAAAACATCTTAACCCCAAGGAAGTGTTGAATGAAAAGCATACTACTAACGATAAGCCTGATCCTATTCTCTGGTTTGAGCCTCGCGGCGGATAAAACTATTTATCTGACCTCGCTTGATTGGCCTCCTTATTCCAGTAAAGCGCTCGATCAACAAGGAGCATCTGTAGCAGTTGCAAAAGAAGCCTTTAAAGCGATGGGATATCAGCTTAAAGTTGATTTCTTTCCTTGGAGCCGATCAGTTGCACTAGCAAAAGATAGTGGCAGCAAATATTCAGGCTATTTCCCAGAATACTACTCTGATGATACCGCTAAAGATTTTGTTTATTCTGATGCGATGGGGTCTGGACCGTTAGGATTTGCAGAGCGTAAAGATAACAGCATTAACTGGACAACATTGAATGATTTGAAACCCTATCGTATCGGTGTTGTTCAAGACTACATCAATGCGGCCGAGTTCGATGCTATGGTTGCGAGTAAAGCACTTAAATCTTCAGTGACAACCACCGACGAAAAGAACCTAAAAAAGTTATTAGGAAGCCGCATCGATTTAGCGGTAGTCGATAAGAACGTCATGAACTACTTGTTTAAAACAAATCCGGCCTTAGCAAAGAAAGCGGATACGGCTCAGTTTAATAAAACATTATTGGAAGATAAAAAGTTGTATATTTGCTTCAAAAAAGGCGCTAAAGGCGAAGACCTTGCAAAAATATATAATGAGGGTTTAAAGAAAATTGATATCGTTGCCATTATGAATAAGCACCTATAACAAATATCTATAAGCTCTAATCATAAAAAAGCCTGCTTATGCAGGCTTCTTTTCTATAACATAATAATCTTCGGCAATATTAATACTGCTTAAACTGAGCCCGTAAGTCATCAAAGCTCGCAATATCAATACCCAAGTCGTTAATAAGCCCATTATGTAAACCATAAACAAAACCATGTAAAGTGAGCTCTTGGCCTTTTTGCCAAGCGTCACGTACAACCGTTGTTCGCGCTAAATTACGAACCTGCTCCATAACATTTAATTCACATAAACGATCGCGCGCATCATCGGCATTCAATTTAGAAAGTTCTTCCATGTGCTTATAATGAACATCTTTAACATGGCTCAACCAATTATCAACCAAGCCATGACGGGAATTGTCATAAGCCGCATGAACTCCACCACAGCCATAATGCCCAGTCACAATAATGTGCTTCACTTCCAATACTTCTACAGCAAACTGAACCGCTGACAGACAGTTTAGATCTGAGTGAATTACTTGGTTTGCAACATTACGATGAACGAAAACTTCCCCAGGCATTAAACCGACTATTTGATTCGCCGGTACACGGCTATCAGAGCAACCAATCCATAAGTACTCTGGATTTTGCTGCTTACTTAAATTGGTAAAAAAATCAGGATTTTCCTGATTAATTTTTTCCGCCCATTCTTTATTACTATTAATTAAACGATCGAGTTTAGACACAGCTAGCTCCTATTTTTAATTTAAAGGCGCAGAATCTGCGGCCAGTCTGGCGAATTTTTGATAACGAATTGAATCAAGGTCATTTGAACCAAATAAGGTACGCCACATCCAACCACTGTCTAATGTTGAGCGGCATTGAACGAGCTGACGATTATACATCTTAGCTCTACGATCAACTTTTTTACTCACTTTTAACAACCAGGGCTTTTTCTTATAAGTACCCTTTAGATACCCACCTGCACCATCATGGTAAGCAAGGTAAAGGCGATAGGCATCGTGTTTTTTAATTCCCGTTCGCTTCATCGTTTTTGTATTATACCAACCGATAAAATCAACGGCATCAGTAAAATCATCTCTATCCGCACTCCATTGGCCAGTGTTTTTCTGGTATTCAGCCCAAGTTCCGTTCAAGGCCTGAGTATAACCATATGCGCTAGAAGGTCTTGATCCCGGAAAAATCCATAGGAACCATTCTCTAGGTGGGCGAGCATCTTCAACGAATTTTGATTCTTGATGGATAAAGGCCATTGAAACTCCTATTGGAATTCCATATTTCTTTTCTACTTCTTTCGCCGCATTATACCAATCGTAATATTCATCGAAAATATCACAAACGTCATCTAAATTCTGCGGAGGAGCCGTGGTACAGCCTACAGTCAGAGAGATAACAAACAGACTAAGAATTTTAAATAATGATTTAAACACCCTGAACTCCTAGGTTGCGCAATAACTCTATAAATTCAGCTTCATCTAAAATATCAATATCGAGACTCTGAGCCTTGATTAATTTTGAACCCGCTTTTTCGCCGGCGATTAAGCAACTGGTTTTCGCCGAAACACTGCCGGTCACTTTACCGCCTAAGCTTTGTAGATACTGCTTAGCATCATCACGCCCCATTTCGGATAGCGTACCGGTAATAACATACACGTTGCCTGCTAACGGGAGATCAGCATTTTCAGCGGCAGAAGCAGGTTCACTTTCAGGCCAACTCATACCCGCTTTTTGTAACTGCTCTATGATTTTTCCGTTATGTGGTTCAGCAAAGAAAGCTAATAGATGTTTTGCTACGATCTCACCTACATCAGGTACCGCTAATAGAGTTGCTTCATCTGCTTGCTGAATGCGCTCTAAAAATCCAAAATGGTCAGCTAAATTTTGCGCTGTCGTAACACCGACTTCACGTATACCTAAGGCGTAAAGAAAGCGCCCTAACGTGGTTGTTTTCGCAACATCTAGTGCATCTAATAAGTTCTGTGCAGACTTCTCAGCCATCCGCTCTAACTTTGCAACATCCTCTAGCTGTAAGTGAAATAAATCATCGAATGATTCAATTAGATCAGCATCAACTAGAAGCTCAACTAACTTATCTCCTAAACCATCGACATCTAACGCCTTACGCGAAGCAAAGTGCTTAATCGCTTCTTTACGTTGAGCACCACAATAGAGGCCGCCGCTGCAGCGAGCTACCGCTTCTCCTGCAACTTTTTCTACCTTTGAATCACAGACAGGGCACGTTTTTGGCATAATGATATCAACGGCCTCATTGGGTCGACGATCCATAACAGCCGAGACAACTTGCGGAATAACATCCCCTGCACGCCTAATAATAACGGTATCGCCAATCTTCACACCTAATCGAGCGATCTCATCCATATTGTGTAGCGTTGCATTACTCACCATAACACCCGCAACATGAACCGCTTTCAAACGTGCAACCGGGGTTAATGCGCCCGTTCTCCCAACCTGAAAATCAACGCCTTCTAATAAGGTCATTTCTTCTTGTGCTGGAAATTTTGCAGCTATTGCCCAGCGAGGTGCCCGCGCAACAAAACCTAATTGTTGCTGAATATCTAAATCATTTATTTTGAATACAATGCCATCAATGTCGTAATCTAAGCCATCACGCTTACGCCCCATGTCTGCGAAATAATCAACGCATGCTTGAATGCCATTGACGACGGCCATATCGCTATTTATTTTCAAGCCCCATTGTTTCAGGCACTGTAAAATAGCTTCATGTTTATTGGGTAAATCAAACTCTTCAGACACTACACCAATACTATAAGCACAAAGCTCTAACGGACGCTTTGCCGTGATGCGTGAATCTAATTGACGCAAAGAGCCAGCGGCGGCATTTCTTGGGTTGGCAAAGACCTTGTTATCATTTTCACGGGCTGCTTGATTTAATTTTTCAAAACCCGCTTTAGGAATATAAATTTCACCGCGAACTTCTAACCGTTTAGGAAAATCAGTACCTCGCAATGAAAGTGGGACATTTTTAATGGTGCGCACATTCAAGGTGATATTTTCACCAGTACTGCCGTCACCACGCGTAGCGGCTTGAACAAGCTGCCCGTTTTCATACAAGATACTGACCGCCAAACCATCAAGCTTAGGTTCACAGGCATATTCTAATTGATCGATTTTTTCTATTATTGCGTGACCAGTACCTTTCAAACGATCTTTTACTTTACGTTCAAAATCCACTAACTCACTTTCATTCATCGCATTATCAAGCGATAACATAGATTGTTCGTGAGTTATTTGAGAGAAGCTTGCCAGTGGTGCAGCTCCTACTTTTTGTGTCGGCGAGTCAGCAGTGATGCTTTCAGGGTATTCTTTTTCGAACGTTTCTAGTTCACGATATAAGCGATCATACTCTGCATCCGGAACCGTAGGCTCATCCAATACATAATATTGGTGACTATAGCCCGTTAGCAGCTCTCTTAATTTGAGGATGCGTTTTGTCGTTTCAGCGGTAATCGTCATAAATCTTAATACTGTCTTAATTTCTTTTATTGATGCCGCTATCCGTATTCTTTATTTTTTGCCCGCAAGCTTCTGCTTACGAACAAAATCACGAACTTGTTGACGGTTATGTTCAATGGTCTGTAATGCCATGATGCTATGTGTTTCATCATGAACATCACCGCCTAAATTGCGAGCAATGACCGAAGCCATTTCAGTCATTGCTTCAAATGCATTCATGGCTTTTTCAGGTCCAGGTAAACTCATAAATAAGCTCACTCCATGGATACGCTCATGCAATAACGCCTCTGGGTCGAACGTTCCTGGATTAAAAGAGTTGGCCATTGAAAATTGCACACAACCTTCGCCATTCTCTTGCTCAAAGCGATGGAAAATATCTTTTTCCCCATGGCGTAAATCACAACTATTCACTAAATAAAGAATATCTTCCCCACAAAACCCATCTTCATCATGAGGCACTACATGAGTAACAATGACTAAACTTGGGATATTTCGTGTTGATAATGATTCTGCATTTGGCCCTGGCTTTTTGACGGGCGCATAAGCAGCTTGTGCCATCATTTGATCAGCCCCTATACGTCCATCATCGGTTTCGGAAATCGAGACTTCTTCAACGGCCTCAGGTTCTTCTACTTCTGACATGATAGAACCTATATCCTGAACTGAAGCTTGAATGCCTTCAACATCCTCTACTGTCAGTTCAATATGCTCAACATCATCTTCTTCACTGACATCATGGGCATCTACATCATCACCAAGCTCTTCAACATCAATCAGTAGAGGAACATTTTCATCTAGGTTCACCGGCTTAGCTTTTGGCACAGCTCGCTCAACAGATTCTTCCTGCGCCACAATTTGTGGCGCTACATTATTGAGTGGCGCTATCTCTTCAGGTTCTGCAAAATGTGTTTTTTCACTCTCTGCTTGTGTATAGCTGTCATGTTGGAAATCTGGCTCTCCAGCATAAATACGTTCTTCGTGCAGACTCTCTTTCACATCATCAGCTAAGTCTTGATCAGCTTTTTTCTCAAGCTCATCTAACGCCGACATTACAGGTAATTCATCCAGTTGATTGCGGAAGTTAGTAACATCTTCCAATAACTCTTCACGCTCACCGATAACTCGAGCCCCTCCGTTAGGCAACTCTGAAGAAAAGCACTCCTCGGGGAACTTAAAATCGCCTTTAACATCCATTTTTAAAGCATCATGTCGAGCTCGTCGCATGCGACGAAAACCATCAACTAGTATGCCTAGCATCACGATTGCTCCGAGAATAACTAAAACTGTCCGTAGATTTAATTCCATTTTTTCACCTTAACACTTTTCTTTGGTGCAGAATCCCTGCACTTTTTAACAATAATTATTTTCATATCAATCACGCTTGCACCATTTTAGTGGCTTCTTCAATATCTACCGATACAAGTCGAGATACACCCGGTTCGTGCATGGTTACACCCATCAATTGATCTGCTTTTTCCATCGCAATTTTGTTGTGAGTAATATAAATAAACTGCACCTTCTCAGACATCGCTTTCACCAAACGAGCATAACGACCTACGTTAGCATCATCCAGCGGTGCATCAACTTCATCCAGCATACAAAATGGCGCTGGGTTTAATTGGAAGATAGAAAATACCAGTGCTATCGCCGTCAGTGCTTTTTCACCACCAGACAATAAGTGAATAGTACTGTTCTTTTTACCTGGGGGTGAAGCCATGATCGCCACCCCAGTATTCAATAAATCATCACCCGTCAATTCTAGACTTGCATGCCCACCACCAAATACTTTCGGGAATAATTCAGCAAGCCCTGAGTTTACTTTATCAAAGGTCTCTTTAAAACGAGTACGGGTTTCACGATCAATTTTCTGAATTGCATTTTCTAATGTCGCCAGTGCTTTTTCTAAATCTTCGTGCTGAGCATCCAAATAAACTTTACGCTCTGACTGTATTTTATACTCATCAATGGCCGCAAGGTTAATCGCCCCTAACCTACGAATACGCTCAGCGATGCGCTCAAGTTCTTCCGACCATATATTAATATCAGCATCATGAGGTAAGTTTTCAATCACGTCTTCTAGAGATAATTCATCTTCAGCTAGCTGCTCAACTAGGCTCGTTCGACGGATTTCTAACGATTGAGTTTCCATTCGTACCTGCTCTAGCTTGGTACGCAAATCTAAACCTGCTTTTTCAGCAATGCCTCGGTCTTTTTCAAACTGCCTGAGTTCAGCATCTACTGTTTCTAACTCTCTACGTGCGTCACTCATTACCTGTTCAGCATCTAAACGCTTTTCTAACAACTCTTCTAGCTGCATTTTTAGCTCTTCGAGGTCAGAATCATGATCACGGTTCTGATTCTGCTGAATTTGAGATTTTCGTTCTTGGTTGCGCTGCATCTGCTGATGCAAGCGCTCAACAGCTTGGGCTAAACTTTGCTGCTGATTGCTAAAGCCTTGATGACGAAGCTGCAACTGGTGAGCCTGATCTTTTTCTTGGCGTGCTCTCATCCGAGCATTTTCAATACGCGTACTGGTGCTTTCCCGCTCAGACTGCAAGCGGCTACGTTCATCAGCATCTTGATCCATGTTTTCCATGGCTTCTTGCCATTGGATTCTGGCTTCAGCAATTTGTTCTTTCTCTAATACCTGAAGCTCACTGACTTCGAGCAAATCGTTATTAATTTTATCGGTACGCAACGCGAGCTGT
>Ga0105348_1000577_pt1 | contig 27442 bp, 19 predicted proteins | sample EN8Hudsemesocosm_2_FD_83504 | JGI IMG/M metagenome (GOLD analysis project Ga0105348, IMG submission 83504) | Methane-oxidizing microbial communities from mesocosms in the Hudson Canyon - EN8C Hudson Canyon | ecosystem: Environmental > Aquatic > Marine > Cold seeps | place: Hudson Canyon... | reverse complement strand
TGTCATTTCGGCATAAATCCCCACCCAAACAGCCTCATTTCCAGGCACCCTATTGTCCTTCGGCGCACGCTCAATTGTTTCGACTGTCAACGCTGTCTGTGCTACACAGTTCGCAACCATACCAACTCTTATCTCCTGTAATATCGTCTAATTTAAGACATGCTAGCTATACTCAATCAATTTACCCTCACAATATAAACGCAGTACATGAGCCAACATTTCAGTTGAAGCAAGCTTTAGATTCTCGCTAACTTGAAAAGTTACCTGAAGGTAATAAGGGCAGTTTATTGCAAGAGTGACTACAAGTGCAGGCTCAGAAAATAAAGTTAATTATGCACAGCTTATTTGTGCGCATGTCTGTGCTCATTATTTTTTCATAACCTGTACCCACGAAAGGGGGAACAGGTAACTAAATTCGGTCTCATTTTAATAGAATCTTCGGAATTAAACTCAATTGAATATCAGCTTCGAAGCAACTCTAATAAGCTTCATTTAAATTAATTTGGTCGAATAGTTTAGATAAACCTCCAAAAAAAACTGAGCCAAACACTGATTAGTGCCAAGACCCAGCTGTTTATCCTTACTCGAAAAGGTATCGCTTTAACTTAGTTAGCATGTCATGAAAAAGTAAAACATGACAATTAGGCCAAGTGAGCCCTGACCTTAAGTGACCGTTTATGGCACTATTTTGTCATGCACAAAGTTCAGTGACCTCGCCAGCCAGCATTAACAAAGAAATATCATTTCAAGCGAATCTTCTCAAGTTAGAAAACGGTCCTAAAATCAAAGCTTTTTGGTAACTAGTTTTGGAAAAAATATTACGGTATAAGTGCCATAAGCAAGAGCCCAAAACAAAGCAGCAACAGCCATGCTAGAGGTATAATCGAAACCTGTTAAAGGATAAAACACACGTATTAAGAATGATAAGAAAAGCACAATATATGCAATTGCAATAAATTTACCTGCGATAAGTTTTCGACCGGTATGTCCTAGGGATACACGAGTGATCATCGCCAAAATAGTTGAACCTATTGCACTTATCGTCAAACCATGAAGCACAGTCGATAACTGAATATCTACAGACAAATAATGAAAAGCTATCAGCAAAAAGCCGACAGGAATCCCCAAATACCCTAAATGTAAAGACCAAACCAAAGGTGTTTTAAAGGTCACCCAAAAACGCCATCTTATCAACCTTACTAAATGACATGTTCCAGAAAATATTAACAAGCCTGCTTTAATCTCTACGGGTAATGAGAACCCACTCGTGTAAATTAGGGCTATAAGTACAGTGGATGCTATCGTAAGTGTTTCAAGCAGTGGAATACTTTCAACTTTCTTAGTACCCGTTCCGTTGGCTGTAAACATAGGAAAGACCCGACCACCTAATACTGTTATCAGTAATACCACTAACATAACCATGGCATAACTTCCCTGGCTGACTAGTTCGGAATTTTGAGAAATTGCCCCCCAATGCATTAAGCTATTGGCGATTGTCATTAAAGTAATTACGGGCACAAAAATAAGGTTTCTCCAAAGTTTTACTTTGATAATAAGTCGCCCTAAAACAAATGCAACTAATGGCAAAAATGATAGATCAATTAAAGCAATCCACCCGCTAGCCAAACCGAAGTCAAAAGCCAGTACTAATCGCCCAGCAAGCCATAACAACCATAACAGCATTAGCGACCGGCCTTTTAGACTGGTTAACCCTGTCCAGTTTTGAACAGCCGTCAAGAGAAAACCGGTTACAATTGCAGCAACAAAACCAAAGAGCATTTCATGCGCATGCCACCAAAAACTATTTGCATAGGGTTCAAAGCTAAACCAGGCGTTTAATACGCCTGCCCAAGCCAAAATTGCAAGCACACTAAATAGAGAACCTGATAGAAAGAATGGACGAAATGGAACACTAAAAAATGGTGTAATCTGCTTGTTACTGGCTGGCGATGTCATTTTAGTAAAATTACCTCGAGTGGTTAAAAATCAAATATTATCGTTTATATACCTAACAATTGCTTAAAGTCAGTTTCATCTTTCAGCGGTACTAGATCAGCTAAAGTATATTTATCCAAAGTACTAAAAAAACTTTCCATTGCTTGACTAAAAATATATTTAAGCTGACACGATGGCGTAATAACACATTGATTATCTGACCCCTTGCATTCAACAATTGACTGATCCTTCTCAAGTGCTCTAATCAGTTTTCCTACATTAATGTTTGCAGAGTTTTCTTTAAGCCTTATCCCACCATTTTTACCTCGTATAGATTGTATATATCCTGTAGCGCTAAGCTCTTGCACTACTTTCATTAAATGGTTTTTTGAAATGCCATAACTTTCAGCAATATCACGAATAGTAGATAACTCATCTCCTTTAACAGCCAAATACATGAGGACACGTAATGAGTAATCAGTGAAACGGGTAATGTTCATAAAGCAGCCTTGAAGCAACAATCTTTTAGATATAAGTGTTTTTAAAGATTCATTTAGTATACATCTTTAAAAATTATAGGTAAAATCAACATAAACATGCATTACAAATACTTCTTTAAACCAATTTACTTTTCGAGGTCAACGATGAACTTACTTGAAACTTCATTATCAGAAATTTCTCAAGAACTACCTGGTGCAACTGCTATTTTCAATCACTATAATTTGAGTTTTTGCTGCGGAGGTAAAAAAATCCTTCAAGATGCGATTAATAATGCAAACCTCGATCAGACCGAGGTACTTGGTGCCTTATTAAAGTTGATGGATCAATCAGATGAATCAATTAACTGGGATGAAGCAAGTGATGAAGATTTAACGGTCTATTTAAAAACGCTGACAAATACAATTTACAACACTCAACTTCCCGAATTATTTCGTCTAGCAGACCGGGTTGAAAAAGTTCATGGTGATAAACCTGACTGCCCTGTTGGACTTGCTAGCCAACTGAATATCATTATTGCTAAATTGAAAGCACAAATAGAGCAAGACAATAAGGAGTTATACCCTCAATTTCTAAATAAACAAACGATTGAATCAAACCTTGTAGATGGAATGCGTACTAATCTTGATGACATGGTTGTTGCTATTTTGAAAATAGATGAGTTAACCAACAATATCAGTACGCCAGAAGGTGCTTGTAATACTTGGCGCGCACTTTACCTTGGTCTTAGAACATTCAAAGTAGACATTCAGCAGTACATTCGTCTGGAAAATGACACACTATTTACTCGAATTTCAAATCAAGCCAAGACGCATGGCGAAGACTTTTGTTGTGGATCATGTGGCGGTAGTTAAATAGTTACGTTTTGTGGTTTGAAATTGGTTTGAGACACTTGTGATTTTGCAATTGGTGAACGGGGCTCACTTTACGAATTTCGCATACACCTATCATTGTCATTCCGGTAGTCTTTTAAGCCGGAATCCATGATTTTATAGCTAATGTGGCACTAAATTCATGGATTACGGTTGAAGAGCGCACAGGAATGACAAAAGATTTAAGTAGGAGCAATAGTAGGAATGCTCTGAGCACCTGCAAAACAAATCATGTGACTATTTATCAAACCTGCAAATCTAACCAATCACTTATAAATTACCAGCTAACTTTCCGGTATTCATAATGCGTTACCTTGCTACTCGTCAAATGCTTCGTAAAGCTTACTGAACATTCAGGTGAACACATTAACTGATCCCCGTTTCCTTGCATTTAATGAATAACAAAGATAGCCGCATTCCCTTAAAAAGTAGCTAGACCTTTCCTGAGGGTTTATCCAGTGACCAGGAATTGGTCATCATGGCATGACCTAAAATCAATACAGCTTTTATAGCTCCGCTTGGTTTATAGATATTTAAATATAAGGGGGCAACCATGGTAAGAGTTAAGTTTAATCATCTAATTCATTCATCTATTAACAATTAAGGCCTAGCCTAAATTTTCACACTATAAATGGATGTCATATTTACCTTTTTTGAGCATAAAATCGCATTTAAATGTCAATCATTAAAAATTCATTACTGACATACTAAATCGTGAAATAACCTTCTATCAATAAAACAACAATATAAGGTGGCACTCTTATGAATAAAATCATGAAAATGTATAACTTTTTGATCGCCATTTTATGTTTATTTGCTGTGTCTATTTCAACACGAAGATGGGATCAGGTTTGAAAAAACCATGGTTGGTTATCCTGGTAACACTTTAATATACCCTCGTTGTTACTTTAAACGCACTTGATTAGCGGATAAAGAGGAATGAGGCATATCGTCTGTAAATTTCTTACCTAGTTTTAAGGCTGTATCTATGCAAAATCTGGAACTCTGTCAATTTGAACCTGAAACCAAAAATGGTCACTACGAAAGCTATTTTTTACGGGCTAACCACCCTGAAAAACCACAAGCTTTCTGGATTAGATTCACAATTTTTTCACCCAAAGGTTCATCCGATAAAAGTATTGGTGAAATATGGGCTATGTATTTTGATGCCGAGTTAGATAAAGTCATCGCCATTCAAGAAGACATTCCAATAGCGCAATGTGCTTTCGCTAGTGATAAGTTAGACATTCGCATTGGAAAGAACAAACTTTTAAAAGGCCACTCTTCTGGCAGCACCAGCTTAAATCAGCACACTTTTAAATGGAATTTAAGCTATCAAGGCGACAATGATCAAGTATTGCTCTTTCCAAAAAAGTTATATTCCACAGCTTTACCAAAAGCCAAGTCTCTGGTCACGGCACCAAATATCACTTTTACAGGCACATTTAAGCTTAATGATAAGGAGATAAATGTTGATGGCTGGCAAGGTAGTGAGAATCATAATTGGGGAAGCAAACATACAGATGAGTATGCCTGGGGGCAGGTAGCTGGATTTGATAATGATCCAGATGCTTTTTTAGAATGCTCTACAGCAAGAATCAAACTTGGGCCAATATGGTCCCCTTGGATGACCTTGGCAGTATTAGTTATTGACGGTAAGCGTTATGCATTCAACTCAATCATTCAAACCGTAAAAGCGTCGGCCAAGTATGATTTGTTTAATTGGCGCTTTATCACTCAAAATAAGAATGCAAAACTCATTGTTAACATTTCTGCGCCGAAAGAGCATTTTGCAGGGCTTAATTATAAAAATCCACCAAAAGGTAATCACACCTGTTTAAACAGTAAAATAGCCAGTTGTGAAGTAAAGTTAATTGACAAAAAGGGTCAATCCAAAAATCTGCACACAAAAAACCGTGCTGCATTTGAAATTTTGACTGACTTAAAAAGTCACGGTGTTCCCGTACAAAATATTTAAAATTTATATTAATTACCTTTGAATATAAGCCTATCCTCCATAGAATTAAATGAACTATTCTTAAAGTTTGTTTATAAACTATAATTAATAATTACATTTAGGGAGCTTATGAGAAGTTCAAAAAACAAATAATTGAGCTTCACTAGCAAGTTAAATTCCCAGCAACCATAAAGCCCCCTGAATTAAGCGATTTATTAAAATTAGCTTAAGGGGAATGTTATGAATATTACTAAAACACTCTCTGTAATCTTCACCTGCGTTATTTTCCTAACAGGAAAAAGCGCAATGGCTGAAGGGCTTGCAGATAGAATGAATGAAGGTAAAATTGAATCAATTTCTGCTGAGTTATTGATTCAACATATTAATGCCACTCACGGTGCAACCGCTGCTGGAAAACATATGACGAATACAGCTATGCCTAGAAAAATGAAAGCACTTGAATTTCATTATCGAGGTTTAAGACACCAAGACCAGTTTAAGAATATGACAGCAAGTGAATATAGAAAAGAGGTATTTGGCAGCAACTAAATCTTTAATGGGGGCTCACTGCCCCCATTAAATCACTGAGAATTATGACAGTTAAACTAAATGGCCCCAGAGGTCGTATTCATCCGCCTCTTCAATTTCAACCTGCACAAAATCACCTGGTGATAAATGCGTCGCGCCATCAATAAAAACGCAACCATCTATTTCTGGCGCATCGGCCATGGTTCTTGCAACAGCACCCTCAGCAGTGACTTCATCAATCAAAACTGTTTGAATCGAGCCCACTTTTGCTTGTAGACGCTTGGCACTTATTATTGCCTGAGTTTCCATAAAATGTTTTTGGCGCGCTTCTTTTACAACTTCAGGAACAGGGTCAGCTAGTTCATTGGCTTTAGCGCCGTCTACAGCAGAATAGGTAAAACAGCCCACCCGATCTAACTGTGCTTCTTCTAAAAATTCTAGTAAAAGCTGGAAATCTTCATCAGTCTCACCAGGAAAACCGACTATAAAAGTACTACGAATAGTCAGTTCAGGGCAAATTTTCCGCCAAGCCTTGATACGCTCAAGATTATTTTCAGCGGCAGCAGGTCGCTTCATTGCTTTAAGGATCTTGGGACTAGCATGCTGAAGAGGAATATCCAAATAAGGCAGTATTTTCCCTTGTGCCATCAAAGGAATAATTTCATCAACATGAGGGTAAGGATAAACGTAATGTAAACGTACCCAAACGCCCATCTCACCCAAGACTTCACACAACTCAAGCATTCTGGTTTTTACCGGGCGACCATCCCAAAAAGATGTGCGGTACTTTAAATCCAAGCCGTAAGCGCTGGTGTCCTGCGATATAACCAAAAGCTCTTTTGTACCCGCCGCAACAAGACGCTCTGCTTCCGCAAGTACATCACCAGCAGGTCGACTGACTAACCGCCCACGCATATCGGGTATAATGCAGAACGTACACTTATGATTACAGCCTTCCGATATTTTCAAATAGGAATAATGTCGCGGTGTTAGTTTAACCCCCTGCTCTGGCACCAAATCTATATGAGGATTATGGACTTTAGTGGTAGGTAACCACTCATGCACGGCACCCACAACGTCTTCATACGCTTGCGGGCCTGTTACCGCTAGCACGTCAGGATTTTGTTCAAGTATCGTTTCAGCATCTTTACCCTTACCCATACAACCAGTTACGATGACTTTGCCGTTTTCTTTCATAGCTTCGTTGATCGCATCAAGCGACTCTTGTTTAGCTGAATCGATAAAGCCACAAGTATTGACCACAACGACATCAGCATCATTATAGCTAGGTACAACGTCATAACCATCCAACTTGAGCTGCGTTAAGATTCGTTCAGAATCAACTAAAGCTTTCGGACAACCCAGACTGATAAAACCCACACGCCCTGCAGAGTCTTGATCCTGATTTGAAATTGCGCTTGAAGTAGCGGGTATTGGTTTGACTGATGATTGTACGGTGGAATTTTCTGTCATAGTACTCTACGGTGGTTACTTAAGGTTATATTGTGCGAATTATACCTGAAGAGAACAAAAGTTACAGATCATTTATTAAACAATCTTGTATCATTATTTAATAATCCAACTGGTTTTTTTTCATTTAAAATCTATTCTGAACCCATGTTAATGTTTACGAAGCGCACAACTTGATCTTAATAATAGAATATGAAAACGAATGTGAAACGAAGGTCAATAAAGTGACCGCAACTTCATTTCTTAGTAAGATAGGTCTGTTCGAAATTTAAGTACGAGGAATATTTAATTGCTACCTGACATATTGATCCACTCCATAGAAGCCTTCACTATCTTTTTAGTCTTGTTAGCCGTGCTTAGAATTTATAAACACTACTCCGTTTTTAGCAAAGAGCTCAACTGTCCGAAAACTAAATCAGAAACAAATATTGATACCAAAATTCTTATTCAAAAAAATGAAATATCAGAAAAGAAACCCAATGCAGTACTAGACGACTACATCGGGAACTTCTTTTAAATCTAGTCGACACTAATTAATTCAACAGTTCCATCTGGCAGTATCTCTGCTATCTGACCTTTAGGCTCATCTAAAAATAACTTCATTAAAGCCAAAACCACACAACAGCTGATACAAATCACTGCAAAGAAGGTAACTGCATCCGTCAGCGAATAAACCAATAGAAAGCTCGCAGCCCCCACATTGCCATACGCACCTGTTAAACCCGCTATTTGCCCGGTTAAACGACGCTTAATGGTAGGAACAACACCGAATGTTGCACCCGCTCCCGCCTGAACAAAGAATGAACAAAAGATAACCACCGCCATAGTGGCTGCAATCGACCAACTTGAGTCAACAAAACTTAGCCCCAGATAACCTATGGCCGAGCCCAGCACTGTAATAAGTAATGAGCGTTTACGTCCGACCTTATCACTAATATAACCACCACCTGGACGAGCAACAAGATTCATTGCCATAAAGCTTGAAGCCATAGCTGCAGCAACGGCAATCGATACATTAAAGGTATCAATAAAGTAAAGCGGTAGCATTGAAACAACCGCCACTTCAGAGCCAAATGTCACCATATAAGCTAGATTTAATAAGGCAACTTGTTTGAATTTATACTGGTGCAACTCAGCTACACCTTCTTTCAGGTTGCTCTTGTTCACTTTAAATATTTGTACAACCTGATACAGGAACCAGATTGATAGACCAAGCCAAATACCTTGTGTAACCGCATCATTCAATAAACCCACACCTGCTGGCGATAGACGCCATGTAATTACGCCCATTGCTAAAAACATGGGTACACACATTATAATGTATAGAATAAAGTCACCTTTGCTAGTGACTTCCATCGGTCCTAATTTTTTAGGTGAGAAATACGTCGAACCTTTAGGCGTATTTTTGACAAAAGCATAAAAAATAAATGCATAAAAAATCGCTACAACACCCGCAGAACCCGCCGCACCACGCCAACCTTCATCTCCGCCAAAATAAGCCGCTAAAGCTGGTAATAGAAAACCTGCAGCAGCCGCACCAAAATTACCCCAGCCACCATAAATACCCTGAGCGGTACCAGCCTGTTTTGCCGGGAACCATTCGGTAATTAAGCGAATACCTATTACAAAGCCTGCACCTGCGAAGCCCAACAAGAACCTAAAAGCAGCAAGCTGCTCGTACGATTGGGCCATTGAGAAACCGATACACAAGCCCCCCGAAATTACTAGTAAGACACTAAACATTAGGCGCGGGCCAAATTTATCAACCAACATACCAACGATTGTTCGTGATGGAATGGTTAATGCGACATTCAAAAATAGTAGCGCTTTAGCTTCTGCAGAGGACAAACCAAAAGTTTGCACGATTAAAGGCAACAGCGAGGTGTGGCTAAACCACATAAAGAAGGTGATAAAAAAAGCCAACCAGGACAAGTGCAAGGTTGTTACTTTCTTATCTTGAAAGTTAAACACGTTAAATTTCTCTACTGACATTTAGTTCTCCACCTAAGTGAATGATAAGGGTTAAAAAGTTAATTGAGCCTAAACAAGCATATATTAGGCCAATAGAATATTTTATCTGCATTTACAGTAAATAAGGGAATAAAACAGTTAGAAAACAAGGGGGATTAACAGCAGACGATATATGTAAGCACCATTTAAGATCACTTACTTTTATAAAGGCACTAACTTAGTCCATAAAACTTATGGAACAGCCTGAACAACAGCCAGGCTAGAGGCAGGTAATTAGCTTTAATAAAAGTTGGAAATCCCAAGCGTCTGTTTAGACTTTTGTTGAGCTCTCACCCAATTCAAGTCACTAACGGAAAGCCTAGCGCTTTGGCTTTCGACTACCATGCCGCCCACTTTGCTTAACACCTTTATTAACAGACTTGGTGCGACTTCTAGCAAGGTCTTTCATTTCTTGAATGGTTTTTTGTTTTAATTTGATTGGTGGGAGGGATACCAATGCACGCAAATCATTAATACCCTTATTATTCAATTCTTCCCACACACCTACTTTAAGGCGGCTTGGTAGAAAAATACAACCATAACGCACACGCTTTAAACGGCTCACCTGCACATCTTGTGACTCCCAAAGGCGTCTGACTTCACGGTTTTTTCCTTCCATTAAGACGGCATGAAACCACTTATTACGCCCATCTCCACCAAATTCACGCACATCAGTAAATTTTGCAATCCCATCTTCAAGCAAAACGCCTTCTTTGAGGCGATCAAGCATAGCATCGTCTACTTCACCATTAACACGTACAGCATATTCTCGGTCTATTTCGTAGGAAGGATGCATTAGGCGATTTGCTAACTCGCCATCAGTGGTAAGTATCAATAAACCTGAGGTATTGATATCTAAACGACCAACGGAAATCCAACGTTGATCTTTTAATTTAGGCAGATTATCAAAAACTGTAGGACGCCCCTCAGGGTCAGAGTTAGAACAAACAACCCCTTCTGGCTTACTATAGACAATTACTCGATAGTCTTGCTGAGACAAACCTCTAATATCAACTGGCTTACCATCCACAGTGAGTACATCTTTTGGAAGCACACGATCACCTAGAACAGCTTTCTCATCATTTTTTAATACACGCCCCTCGGCAATCAAGCGCTCAGCTTCACGCCGGGATGCAATGCCTGCTTTGGCGATCACTTTTTGAATTCGTTCGCCTGTTCGTTCACCTGAAGGTGCGGTGTCGGTCATTTGTTTACCTATTTTGTATTAACGAGCTTTGATATTAACGAGAACTACAACTACCTGTTTAACTAGAGTGAACTAGACTTGCTTTCAATATTTCATTCTTTAGTGCATCAAAATCATGTACTGCTGGAAATTGAGGAAATTCATCTATGACATTTTGAGGTGATTTAAACAAAACTCCAACCTCAGCTTGTTTCAACATGGTTGTGTCATTGTATGAATCACCCGCAGCAATTACACGGTAATTCAATAACTGAAACGCTCTGACTGATTGTCGCTTAGGATCTTTTTGACGCAACAAGTAGTTAGTAATTTTACCTGCTTGATCAACCTCTAGCTTATGACAAAATAAAGTCGGATTTCCTAGCTTAGCCATTAAAGGCATACCGAATTCATAAAATGTATCTGACAAAATAATCACCTGAAAGCGTGGCGCCAACCATTCCAAGAACTCTTTCGCACCAGGAAGAGGATCCAAACCAGAAATCACTTCTTGAATTTCATTAATGCCAAAGCCATGTTCATCCAGAATTCTAAGACGCTGCTTCATTAAAACATCATAATCAGGAATATCACGAGTCGTTGCTTTAAGCTCATCAATTCCGGTTTTTTCAGCAAAAGCGATCCAAATTTCAGGTATTAATACCCCTTCTAAATCAAGACAAACTAGTTCCACAACACTCTCCTGTTAACCTGCTTTGTAATCAAAATTCAATATACGGCGCATTCTATCTAATTAACACGCCCTTGCATAATGTAAAATGTACGATAGAATCGCCGACATACATTTAGGGTGCGCAAGCAACCCACTACTTTACGAGGAATCCCATTCATGACCATAGACTTTAGCAATGCATCCACTATAACGGATGAAGCAATTGCAGCATTAAATGAAGAGCTTTCTCAAAAATCGCCGCGTGAAATTTTAAAATTTGCACTAAAATCATTTGATAACATCGCTGTTTCATTTAGCGGTGCTGAAGATATTGTTTTAATCGAAATAGCGCACAAGCTTGCTCCCCCATTAAGTGTCTTTTCACTTGATACTGGCCGCTTACACCCAGAAACCTATCAATTTTTAGAAAAAGTACGACAACATTATGACCTTGATATTGACATCATGACTCCCAATTCAGACACCCTAGAAGCATTTGTAAAAGAAAAAGGTCTTTTCAGCTTCTTTGAAGATGGTCATAAGCAATGTTGCGGCATACGTAAAGTTGAGCCATTAAAACGCAAACTTGTGACCTTGAATGCATGGATATCGGGCCAAAGAAAAGACCAAAGTCCTAGCACAAGAGCCAACGTACCAGTAATAGAAATTGACCATGGAAATTCCAACAACCAACGCAAGCTAATTAAATTTAACCCTTTGGCTAATTGGAGTTCAAAAGAAGTTTGGGATTACATACGTATGTCAGAAATCCCTTTCAATACATTACATGAAAAAGGCTTTATCAGCATTGGTTGCGAACCTTGCACTCGGGCTGTACTGCCAAACCAGCACGAGCGTGAAGGCCGTTGGTGGTGGGAAGAATCCACTCAAAAAGAGTGTGGTTTGCATAAGCCTTCTTAAAAAGCCACTAATGCTGCGGCAAGACAATATCATCAAACAAGGGTTGAATGTCTTGCCTGTGCGCGTGCCGATAACATGCAGCATCAATTAACTCTTTAGTTAAATGTGGTGCAAATTGCTGTAAAAACTCATACATATAGCCTCGCATAAACGTCCCCTTACGAAAGCCAATATTCGTCACGCTTGCATCAAATAGTGTATTTGTATTAATTGAGATTAAATCTGTATCTTTTAAGGGATCATAAGCCATTGATGCAATAATACCAATCCCTAAACCCAGCTTCACATAAGTTTTGATTACATCAGCGTCGGATGCAGTAAAAACAATATTAGGCGATAATCCGGCACTTTCGAAAGCCTCATCCAGCTTAGACCGCCCTGTAAAGCCTTTTACATAGGTTACAATAGGATATTCAGCTAGTTTTTCGAGCGTCATCTCACCCAGATTAGCTAGCGGATGATTTTTAGGCACAACAACACTTCGGTTCCAGCTATAACAAGGCATCATAATTAAATCAGCATGGTGATCTAACCCCTCAGTGGCAATAGCAAAATCAACTGTACCATTGGAAGCCAGTTCAGATATTTGCGCAGGTGTTCCTTGATGCATATGTAAGGAAACATCAGGAAAGCTCTCCATAAATCGCTGAATCGTTTTTGGCAACACATACCTAGCCTGCGTATGCGTAGTTGCAATCGTCAAATCTCCTTTTTGTTCATTTTTAAATTCTTCAGCAATTTTTTTAATGCTTCCTACCTGACCAAGAATTTCACCAACCACTTTCAATATCGCTTCACCTGCCGGCGTAATACGCGTTAAATGTTTGCCACTTCGGCAAAAGACCTCGACCCCCAACTCATCTTCAAGTAAGCGCATCTGTTTACTTACGCCAGGTTGAGAGGTATATAAACTTTGAGCGGTTGCAGAAACATTCAGGTCATGGTGAGCCACTTCCCAGATATAACGGAGTTGTTGTAGTTTCATTTATGTCTCCAGATGCACGATATAACTATATTGAATAGATAAATAAAAAAATATTCTTTTAAAGCATAAAATTAAAAGGTTATAGTTATTGACTCATCATTTTCAATGAACAAAAAATAAACATATTTATCTTGTATTTTTAATATAGACCAAAATCATGGAATTACTCGTTTTAACTGATTTTATAAAATATATTCTTGCAGGCGCAGGTGTTGGATTTGCTGTGGGCTTGACAGGAGTCGGAGGTGGATCACTTATGACCCCCCTACTAATTCTGTTTAACTTTCCTGCTCATATCGCTATTGGTACAGACCTAATCTACGCTGCAGGTACCAAAGCAAGTGGTGTAGTTGCTCATGCCAAGCAAGCCACAGTTAATTGGCAGATAGTTCTTCGCCTAAGCACAGGAAGCATTCCTGCCTCACTAGTTACCGTTTATTTGCTAAAAAACGTATTCGGCGACCCTAAAGCCTATCAGCACATTTTATTAACTACGCTGGGGGTGATGTTAATTGCCACCGCGATAGTGATTTTAATAAAACCCAAACTTAGCAGGTCTTACAAGCTTTCTAATAAAGAGTTTAATTTGCTCAAACACCACCAAGGTAAACTAACTATTCTCATCGGCCTTATTTTAGGTGTGTGCGTGACCTTAACTTCCGTAGGTGCAGGCGCCTTTGGGGCAGCTGCTCTAATGTTGTTATACCCGCGCCTGAATTCAGTAACCATTATCGGCACAGACATCGCACATGCAGTACCACTTACATTAATTGCGGGTTTAGGTCACATGCAACTCGGCAACGTAGATTTTGTGTTATTAAGCAGTTTGTTAATAGGTTCAATCCCTGCAATTCATTTTGGTTCCAAACTAAGTAAAAAATTACCTAATCACGTACTTCAACCCATACTCGCCACAATTCTGCTTGCCATTGGTTCAAGGTATGCATTTTTCTAAACGCTTGATTAATGGTAATGTGATTGAAACCTGCTAAAACACAAACCATAGTGTAGTATGGTATTAATAATTTTATCGCATTTTCAAATACTTAATAAGATTTAGTCATGTTACCTCACGCCATGTTATTGCAGACAAAGTTACTTGCCCCAGCCTATAACACAAAAAGTGTTGAGCGCGCTCAACTGCTTTCTAGGCTAATACCTAGAAATGGTCGTAAATTAACGCTTATTTCTGCCCCTGCTGGGTATGGAAAAACAACCCTAGTATCGCAGTGGCTACATAAGCATGAAACTGAGTTTTGCTGGCTATCTCTCGACACAACGGACAATGAGCAAATAAGGTTTTGGAATTATCTGATCGGCTCCGTTAGTACAGCGATAAAAGGATTTGGAACTGAAGCTAGTAAATTTCTGAATACTCAGCCTGTACATATTGAAGCCGCTGTGACAGCGCTAGTGAACGAGTTAAATACCTACTCTGGTGACGGACATTCACTTACTCTAGTGCTCGATGATTTTCATGTAATTCAAAACAAAGAGCTTTTACAGCAGTTTGCTTACTTTATTGATTTCATCCCTCCCAACATTGAAATAATTATCACCACACGTTTCGAGCCTGGCTTACCTATTTCTAGATGGAGTGTAAAAAACTGGGTCGATCAAATTTATGCCAGTGATTTAGTTTTTTCACACACTGAGTCAAAGCTCTTTTTTAATACCTATATGGGTTTAAGACTCTCCGATAAACAAATTGGCAAGATTTTTCAGAAAACAGAAGGCTGGATTGCGGCAATGCAACTAACTGCATTATCTGCATCAGCAAGCCCTAACCATGAACAACAATATCTCTCAACCCAGCAACTTTTTTCGGATGACAGGCATTTTTCAGACTATATTTTAAGTGAAATACTTGACCACCAAACCTCCGAAATACGCAATTTCTTACTCGAAACGGCCTGTCTTTTAAGGTTAAATTCAGCACTGTGTGACCATATTCGAAATAGAAATGACAGCGAAAAAATACTTGAATCCCTTTATAACTCGAACCTATTTTTAATCCCTCTAGACAGCGAGCATCACTGGTTCCGATATCACGATATGTTTAGAGAATCTTTACTCAAAATTGTACGCTCAACATCAAGTAAACTACTTGAACAACAGCAAAAACTGGCCGTTGAATGGTTAATCGAGCATGAACAAGCACACGAGGCGATTGAACAAGTTGTACAACTTGAAGATTGGTCATTACTAATCACTTTACTTGAAGATAATGGGAATAACTTAATTCATGAAGGTCACCACCTCCCTGTATTAGAATGGATTTCAATGCTACCAGATGCATTAGTCAGCCAGTCACCAAGATCGATCATGCTTAAAATTTGGGCACTGTATTTTAGTAATAAAATAGAAATCATCCCCCCTTTGTTAGATGAACTTGAGATATTAATAGACCAACAACGCTTGGACAATGTTAAAACCAGCCCAAATGAATTAATTGATTTACACAGTGAAATTTCTCTAATTCGTGCTTATCTTGCTCGCTCTCAGTCTGACCTTAAAAGTGCTAATCAACTCACAAAGGAAGTACTAAAAGAACTCAACAGTACCAATATGCCTTTAAAGTCTGTCACATACTACGGTATCGGGCTCGATAGCTTTGCTAATGGTGATCTAGATTCAGCAGAGTCCGCATTACTTGCCGCTATTGAGCATGGTAAACGAGAGAAAAAGTACACAACAGTCTTATCAAGTAGTGGCTTATTAGGCTGGATCTACTATTACCAGGGTAAACTGGAAATTGCGTTAGAAACTGGCATAATCAATCAGCAGTGGATCGACAGTTACCATGATACCTCCCAACCCAGAATTATTTCTTGTTGGCAAAATAGCGCCCTGGCAATAATATATACCGAGAAATCAGAATTTACTATTGCTGAGTCATACATAAACCCGCTTCTCAAACACCTTGAGAGCGGGACTGAAGCAGGTCAGCACATTATTATTCAGTATGTTAAGGCAACCCTTCTATTTACACAGAAATGCTATGTTGATGCAATCGAATGTGTAGATGATGCCTTGCATGTTTACCAGCACAAAAAAGACTCTATTGTTTTTGCACCGCCTAGTTTAAGCGCTTTAAAATCCAAATGCTTACTCGCGATGGGCAAACATGATAAAGCCCAATATGTAATTGAAGAAATCGATAGCAAGTCTATTAATGCCATTCCACTAAACTTTGAAGACATTAACCTAACCAAGGCACGCATCTTTACCGAGCAAGGAAAATATTCACTGGTACTTGAAATGGTTGAACGGATTATTTCACAGGCCAAGTCTCGTCATCACATCTATCACTTAATTCAAGCGCTCAACATTAAAGCCATCGCACAATTAAAAATACATGACAATGAGGCGGCACGCCTAAGTATAAACGAATCATTGCACCTAGCTTCCCAAGATGGCTTTATTTCGGTCTACACCAATGAAAACCCTGTTATACAGCAAGTTCTTGCACTTTGCTCTGACCCTACTATTTCAGATAGTTATTTACAAAAACTGACTTCAATTTTAGGCTTGCAAGTAGAGTCTTCTCCCTCACAAGCAGAACTGCCTGGTGCTGCAGCATTAGAAAACAACAAACAGTTATTAGAGCCGCTGAGCCAGCGTGAGTTAGAGGTTTTAGATTTAATAAACCAAGGTTTGGCGAACAAAGAAATTGCTCGAAAATTGACTTTAGCGCCCGCAACAGTAAAAGCTCATATTCGTAACCTTTATGGAAAAATTGAGGCTAAAAGCAGAACAGAAGCCTTATCTAAGGCAAGAAATTTAGGTTTGATTTGATATAAATAGTTAAAACAAGGAGATTGGTGAGCATGGGCTCACCCTAAAGATTAGTTTTTAAATACAAGAATGCTAAGCAGCATCCTTGTTAAGGTCTATCGCTAATTTATAGAACTTTTTGGGAATACGTATGTTTGTTGAGAAACCTCTGAAAGAATCCCCTTCCTGACCTCCCGTCAACATCACTTCTATACTACCGCCCTCTTTCTCAAGAAAGCCCTTCACAGCATCCATACCAACACCACGCCCTGAAACATCTGTCACTTCATCAGAGGTTGAAAATCCTGAAGAGAAGATCAAGTTCGCAATATCTTGATCTGATGGTTTAGCGGCACCCTTTTCATAAATACCTTTCCCAAGAGCCATTTCATATATTTTATTAAGCGCTAGCCCTCGCCCATCATCTTGAATGGATAAATTTGCGTAACTATTATCTTCTACACTCACATCTAATAAAATATTACCCTGCTCAGTTTTTCCTTGAGTTAAACGTTCTTTGGTACCTTCGATACCGTGATCCATAGCGTTACGAAACACATGCATAAAAATATTATTCAAGGTGCTATCTGCTTCACGATTAATCAAGATGCCATTATCAGTAATAGTCACTTCTGGTTGCGCTTTATTTAACTGGTCAGCCAAGGAATTCGCCGATTGAATAACATCAGAAATAACCTCTTTGATTGGCTTCGCCTCAGTGGAGACCAAGAGATTATAAGCTTCTGAAACTACATCTTTAAGGTCACTATCTTTACCGTCTTTCGTCAGTTCATCAATACGACTTAGCCAAGTTGCCACTCGCTGCTGATCAAGTGAAGTTTCATTCGCCGCCGTTTTATCCAAACCTAACTTTTCACGGAAAACATGAGCATAACGACCCACAATGCGTTTAGCACCATCAAGCTCTTCTAACAACAATGGTGCATCCCATGCAGCCTCTTCATTTTTACGTAATTCATCATAAGTACTTTCTACATCATGCACTACATCAGTGATGTATTTAAGACCATAGGTTCGTGCATTCCCTTTGACGGTGTGCATTGACCTAAACAAATTAGCAATGGCATTTGCATCCTTTTTAGAGGTTGTTTCAATAATTGTTAAGCACTCTGCAAGGAATTCATGCGAGGTATCGATAAAGTCTTTAAACTTGGCGGCATCCACAGAAAGCACTTCACCAATAATTTCCAACTCTTCTTTTTGTTCTTGAGACTCTGCCTCCAAGGCTTTTAACTCAGTCACATCGCGCACAGTAACCATTAACTTATCAACCTCACCTTCTTCACTAACGATAGGGTCCCAGTCAAGTTCAAGTATCTTTTCTCGCCCATCCTTAAAGCTAATGACCATTTCTTCCAGCAGGCAATGTGAGTTAAAGCCATACATCATTTCGTCTTCACCAACAATAGCATCTACTGCTGTGATATTCTGGTCAACTGCATCAGAGCCTGCACTCGTTGAATTGAACAATAAATCTGCAAAGTTTCGATCTGCAATTCGGTCTGTTTCAAAAATTTCTTCAAGGTAAGCTGCATATTCCGAGTGTATAAGACCGCCCGCTGTAATTGTAAATAAACCTTGATGCATATTTTCCATCATACTGGCAATGTCGTGATTTTTTTGCCTTAGTGCTGCAGTACGCTCAGCGACTTTTGCTTCAAGGTTGCGGTTTTGTTCTTCGATGGTTTCACGCATACGAATATTTTTAATGGTGGTGACTAACTGACGCGCAATAGTTTCAGCAAATTCATAATCCGTTTCTTCAAATTTAACTTCTCCCATACTCCCGGAAAGATTTAGCACCCCCAATGCCATATTATTATCCATTAAAGGTACGCAAATAATAGATTTTGGCTGTTCCTCATCCTTACCAACAAAACGTTCATCCTGACTGGTATCTTCAATGTAGATAATTTCTTTCTTTTGACAAGTAATACCAATAATACCCTCACCATCCACAAATTGGCGCGGTTTTTGGTTTTCTTGGATTTGTTTGGGTGGGTAAAAGGTTTTTAGCTCAAGCTTATCTTCATTGTTATACAAATAAACTGATCCAAATTTAACTTTTGAATGTATAGATAAAGCGTGTAATGTTTTTTCTAGTGCTGTGGTTTGGCTAGTGCACACTGCTAAATCTTCACTGATAACATTTAGATCCCTTAAATCTTGTACTTTCTTTTTGATCCCTTCTTTCATGGTTGTAAAACTTGTGGCTAGTTCGCCGATCTCATCCTTACGTTTAATGTTGATATCTAAATCATAATTGCCTAAAGCAATATTCGCAGCAATATCTTTCAGTGTCGCAAGCGGGGTCGAAATACGTTTAATGGCGATAGAAAATAGCACTAAAAGTATAATATTAAGGGATACAATCTGGATCGCAATACGTTTAATTTCAGCTTTTAAGAAAGCCACATTAGCTTTGTCAGTAACGTTAAGTGCAATGTTGCCGACCGTATAAACCTCATCACTATCTGGTTCACTATAAGTCAATTTGCTTTCATACAAATCACCAACGCCTTTCGGCATTTCCTCAATTAGGGTGATTTCATTATCTTTTTTTGTTATCCCTTTTATAAATCGGTCTTTCTCATCCGTTATATATATACCATCAATAAATTTGGCTTTTACTTCCGAAGACAGGACACTTTCAATGTACTCGTCGTCAATATTCCATATTGCAGGAGGCAAGTTTAACTTTAAACGGTTAGCCATTAAAACAGTTTCAGATGTTAGCTCTGCCGCCAAGCGCTTTCTTGATTGCTCATAACCATAAAAGCCCAAACCACACAAACTACTTGTTGTGATAAGAAGCATAATAGCTATAAGTTTGAAGGAAATGCTGTTAAATCTCACAATATACTCCAGTAGAAAATAAAAGATAAAAGCAGTAAGTAAAAAATACTGCCTTTATTTACAACGATTTTACTATGAATATTCAGTTTTAGTATTTTGCTGACATTTTACCCATAAATTCTAGATCATTTCGTACATTCGAAATTTCAGACCAGATTTTTTCCTGGTCTGCTTGAGAGATTGCACTTTTCTTGGAGAATGGTAAGTAATAAGACTTCGATTTGACAGGTGTTGAGCTAACATGCAACTTACCTTTATAAACATCTTGCTTACTTAGCAGCTCTACAATTGCTGGCAAAGTTACAACAGATCCATTTCCTCGTCGAAGCATTTTCTTGATGTTGTTTTCATCCCCTGCAGCACCGTCATCTACTTTCAGCCCCTGCTTCTTTAGGTCATCACCAACAGAATAGCCTCTTGGCACTCTTACAGGCGTTGGTATAGTTTTCACATCACCCGCATATTCATAGCCACTATCTGCGACTGTAACGACAACATATTCAACCTGCATTACACGTTGAGCTGATTTCTTCGATGAAGACGCATCACCAGGGTAATTGAGAAACTCTGCGCGCTTATCTTTATAAGAAGCCGTTGCAATTGCATCAAAATCTCCATCTTTTGCAGATGAAAGGCAGCGTTTCCAAGGTAATGGCTTATAATTCATGTCATATTCAAGATTTGACAATGCCTTGCTAATAATATCGATTTGTAAACCTACAGCTTTTCCATCCTTTACAAATGTAAAGGGGTACCATAGATTTTTATCACTACAAATATTAATATCGCCCCCCGCGAAAGCTGATGTAGACAGAAGAGCAGAAAAAACTGCCGCACAACAGATTTTTTCAAGAAAATTACGCATAAAGAACCTACCTTCGTATTTATATTATTTTATTAGTCCAGAGAATAAGATTTCCGTATCACCTATTGAAAACTTAGCCGAAATAATCACTAATACAAGCTTGATTAACAACAATGTACTTAAATATACAAATATGAGGCTTATTAATGAACCGAGCTATCGACATCACCTTTTCTACTCTTGCCTCCACGCTTCGTTCATGGCGTGGAACATCCGCGAGCAAAACGGCCAGACAACCTAAAAAAGATTTGATTTTATTCGATCGTGAAGGCTGCTCTGAGAGCCGTTTTGTAAGAGAAGCATTCACTGAATTAAACCTAAACGCCATGATTGCGCCGTGCCCTCTGGGTGGAAGAAACATTCGTAAATTAAAGCGGGACTCAGGAAGTGATCTTATTCCTGTATTAGTAGACCCAAATACAGAACAAAATATTTCTGGGCGAGAAGCGATTACCACTTACCTTTTTAATGAATACCGAGATGCAAAACCACCAAAGCAGCTTGAGAGCAATATTGTTAATAATGCCAGCTCAATATTTGCCAGCCTGATACGCTTTAATTCAGGAACTCACGCACTAAATGCTAAAGTAGCGGCTCTGCCTTTAACTTTATACAGTTTTGAGTCAAGCCCCTACTCAAGACTTGTTCGTGAACGTTTATGTGAGCTAGAACTCCCCTATTTATTGGTGAATTTAGGCAAACAGCAAAAGGCAGATATGGGTCCCGCCAATTTCAGAATGAGTTTAAAACCTTATCAACCTTTACCGAATACCAAACGAGAGGATTTTTTTAAACAGCATGGTAATGTACAAGTCCCCTTTTTAGTTGATCCAAACACAGAGTCTGAGCTTTTTGAGTCAGGGGATATTTTGAAATATTTAGATGAGACGTATTTGCTTAGTTAGATTAAGCAAATATCCTAGGGTGGAGCAAGTCCACCCTAGTTATTAAAGGTTTTATTAAGCTTGCTTGCTTAAGTATTCTTCATAGGTTCCGTGGAAATCTACAATTCCAGTTGGCGTTAATTCAATAATTCGTGTCGCTAATGAGGAAACAAATTCCCTATCATGACTGACGAACAACAAAGTACCATCATAGTTTTCCAAAGCAAGGTTTAAAGATTCGATGGATTCCATATCTAGGTGGTTGGTTGGTTCATCCAAAACCAATACATTTGGTTTTTTAAGCATCAACTTACCAAAGATCATACGACCCTGTTCACCACCCGAAATAACTTTAACTGACTTCTTGATATCATCTTGCGAAAATAACAATCGCCCTAATGTGCCGCGTATAACCTGCTCATCATCATCTTCTTTGCCCCATTGTCCCATCCAATCAACAAGATTTTTTTCTTCTTCAAAGTCAGAAGCATGGTCTTGAGCATAATAACCAAGATCTGCATTTTCAGACCACTTAACTTCGCCCGCTGTTAGCTCAGTATCATTCACTAAACACTTGAGCAAGGTGGTTTTACCTATACCATTTGGCCCGATAATAGCAATGCGCTCACCGACTTCAACCATCAAATCCAGACCTGAGAATAATTTTTCATCATAGGATTTTGCCACCCCTTCTACCTGAAGTGCCAAGCGGTGTAGCTTTTTCTCTTGTTCAAAACGAATAAAAGGGTTTTGACGGCTTGATGGTTTAATGTCAGCTAATTGAATTTTATCAATTTGCTTGGAACGTGAAGTAGCTTGCTTAGATTTGGAAGCATTAGCAGAAAAACGACTAACAAAGGCCTTTAAGTCAGCAATTTGGGCTTTTTTCTTGGCATTATCATTCATCATCTGCTCACGTTTTTGAGTTGCAGCTGTCATATATTCATCATAAGTACCTGGAAATAGTTGAATTTCACCATAATCCAAGTCAGCCATATGAGAGCAAACACTGTTCAAAAAGTGTCTATCATGAGAAATAATCACCATGGTGCAATTACGTTCGTTAAGAATACCTTCCAACCAGCGAATAGTATTAATATCCAAGTTGTTGGTTGGTTCATCTAACAACATAATATCTGGCTCAGAAAAAAGTACCTGGGCAAGTAATACTCGTAACTTCCAGCCTGGAGCAACTTCACTCATTGGGCCATAATGCTGTTCTTGGGGAATATCCAACCCAAGCAATAGCTCACCCGCTCTTGCTTCCGCGCTATAACCGTCCATTTCAGCAAATTCTGCTTCAAGATCACCGGCCCGAATACCATCTTCTTCGGTCATTTCCGGGTTAGCATAGATTGCATCTTTTTCGGATTTAACCGCCCATAACTCTTCATGTCCCATAATTACGGTATCGATAACACTGAACGCTTCGTAAGCAAACTGATCTTGACGAAGCTTACCTATTCTTTCACCTGGGTCTTTAGACACATTACCTGAAGTTGACTCCAGGTCGCCCCCTAGAATTTTCATAAATGTGGATTTACCACTACCATTTGCACCAATTAAACCATAACGGTTACCGTTACCGAATTTAACAGAAACATTTTCAAAAAGTGGCTTTGCGCCGAATTGCATAGTGATATTTGCAGTTGTAAGCAAGATAGTCTTCCAATTTAAAGGTTAGAGAGTAATAAGTTAAATTTATCAATTATTCACGCGGCTACATATAACTAACATGCGACAAAAAGTAGGGGGCGCTAAAAATAAGGCGCATATTATGCCATAAAGTGATCAATAGCTGTACACTTCTTCTACTTTGAAATTACATAGTTTTTTAGTGATTTTTTTTGAATAGAATAAAATAGATAATTTAATAGAGAGTAGAATGAAAAAAATCGCAATCTTCGTTGATGTACAAAACATTTATTACACCACTCGACAAATCTACGGCCAACAATTTAATTATCGAAAGCTCTGGGGCAAAATCAACACCCAGGGTGAAGTAGTAACAGCAATCGCTTATGCTATCCACCGCGGTGATGACCGGCAATTGAAATTCCAGAACGCTTTGAAACATATTGGCTTTACCGTCAAGCTCAAACCTTATATACAGCGTAGTGACGGTTCAGCAAAGGGAGATTGGGATGTGGGCATCACTATTGATGTAATGGCCATTGCGCAAGACGTCGATACCGTGATTTTACTTTCTGGCGACGGTGATTTTGATTTATTGCTAGAGAAAATTAAACGCGACTACCATGTAAATACAGAAGTCTATGGCGTAAGGCCTTTAACGGCTAAATCATTAATTGACTCCGCCAACACATTTCACCCGATTGAAGACGAGCTTTTGCTGTAGATTAAGGGCACTTAAAGGTATTATCCACAACTTAATTCATTATCGAAATTGTTTTTATGTCGCAGGCAATCTTACCAAAAAGTGGTATTCCATCAAAAGCGGATGATCACCGAATTTGGGGGCGCGTTAAACCCGGTGCAGCCCCTTATTTAATTCATACCTTACTAAATTCACTTGACTCATTTTGTTTATTGATCGCTAAAGATTCTCAGCAAGCTTACGCAATTGAAAATGGGCTGAAGTTCTTTCGGGGTGAGCAAGCAAAAAATGAAGACATATTAATCTTTCCTGACTGGGAAACACTTCCCTATGATACCTTCTCACCGCATGAAGACATAATTTCCCAACGCTTGGACACACTTAACCGCCTACCTCATGCAAAGAAAGGCATTTTAATCATTCCACTGACCACCCTGCTACACCGTTTGCCGCCAACAAGTTTTATTCAAGCTAATTCGCTTTCATTAAAAGTGGGTCAAAATTTTAATTCAGCGCAATATAAAACAATGCTTGAATCTGTTGGTTACCGTAATGTCAACACAGTTTATGAGCACGGAGAATACAGCCAGCGTGGAGCAATTTTTGACATCTTCCCTATGGGTAGTCATCAGCCAGTAAGAATTGAATTATTTGATGATGAAATAGAAAGCTTACGCAGCTTTGAACCTGAGTCACAACGATCTAAAAAAAAATTGGAAGTATTAAAAATATTACCTGCTTACGAATTCCCCTGGGATGCAGAAAGCCGCATGACATTTCGAAACCAGTGGCTTGAACAGTTCCCGAATTCAGCGGTCAACTCTCCTACCATTCGAGATATTAAGGATGGTATCAAACCGCATGGTATAGAATATTACAGCCCGCTTTTTTTCCAGGAACTGAGTGCTCTATTTGACTATTTACCCACTAACACTTTGGTACTCTCGCCACCGGATACACCAGAACTCACTGAAGCGCTCTGGACAGATATTAGCCACCGATATGAAGAACGTCGGCATGACCTACAACGCCCTATCCTTCCACCTGGCAATTTATTTTTAAAAGCTGATGAATTATTTTCCAAGCTAAAAGCGTTTCCTCGAATCACCTTAACACCGGATTCTATTGAATCGTCCTCTGGTAAAGAAAACCTACAAATAGACCTGGCTCAAGACTTGTCTATTGACGACAGAGCTACGGATCCCATTAGTAAACTTAAAACCAATCTGGATGGTTTTGATGGTCGCACCCTGATTTTAGCGGAGTCAGCAGGACGGAGAGAAGTTCTGATTGACCTGTTTAAGCAATATTCCCTGAAATACCAACAAGTACCTGACTGGTCTTCATTTATAGCTAAAGAACAGCCGGTATCACTATCAGTAGGCGGTTTGAGCCATGGATTTATTTCAAGTTCCGAGCCTTTCCAAATAATCACTGAGACCGAACTTTTTGGCCAACGCGTAATTCAGAGTCGTCGACGCAAAAAAGCATCTGACAATGCTGAACTTGTAGTTAAAAACTTAACGGAGCTAAGAATAGGCTCGCCTGTTGTACATATCGATAATGGTGTTGGTCGTTATCGTGGCTTAGAAACACTTAAAGTTGGTGAGCAAGTAGATGAGTTTCTGACTTTAGAGTACGCCAATGAAGCCAAACTGTATGTACCAGTCTCTTCGCTGCACTTAATTTCTCGCTATAGTGGCACAGATGAATCGCTCGCCCCACTCCACAAACTGGGAACCGAAAAGTGGAGCGTAGCCAAACACAAAGCCATGGAAAAAATCCGCGATACGGCAGCGGAATTGCTTGAAGTATATGCAACGCGTGAAGCTCAATCAGGCTTTAAACATGATAAACCTGGTGAAGCTTACCGGGCATTTTGCGCAGGTTTTCCCTTCGAAGAGACACCCGACCAAATCAACGCCATCAATGCTGTTAAACAGGATATGATACGCGAACAACCGATGGATCGACTTATTTGTGGTGATGTTGGTTTCGGTAAAACAGAAGTTGCCATGCGAGCCGCATTTATTGCCACATACTCTGGTAAGCAAGTTGCCATTTTAGTGCCAACAACATTGTTGGCCCAACAACATTATGAGTCTTTTCAGGACCGATTTGCGGATACAGCAATCAAAGTAGATGTCCTATCACGTTTCAACACCCCAAAATCTCAAGCGCAAACCCTCAAAAACATCGCTGAGGGAAAAGTTGATATAGTCATCGGAACCCACAAACTGATACAGCAAGATGTAAAGTATAAAGACCTCGGATTATTGATTATTGATGAAGAACATCGTTTTGGTGTACAGCAAAAAGAAAAAATTAAATCATTTCGTGCCGATGTAGACATACTCACAATGACGGCCACGCCGATCCCTCGTACCTTAAATATGGCTATGGGGGGGATCCGTGACTTATCTATTATCGCTACACCACCAGCTAAACGCCTCTCCGTAAAAACATTTGTACGTGAGCGCGAGGATGCCTTAATCAAAGAATCCTTATTACGAGAAATCCTGCGAGGTGGCCAAGTTTATTATCTATTTAATGATGTTAAAAATATTGAAAAAGAAGCGGAGTATCTTCAAAAACTCGTACCTGAGGCGCGTGTGGGAGTCGCACACGGCCAAATGCGAGAACGTGAGCTAGAACAAGCAATGACAGACTTTTACCATCAACGCTTTAATGTACTCGTTTGTTCTACCATTATTGAGACAGGTATCGATATACCTAACTCAAACACTATTATTATTGATCGTGCAGACAAGTTCGGCCTAGCCCAGCTTCACCAACTACGCGGACGAGTCGGTCGATCCCACCATCAAGCTTATGCTTATTTACTTACTCCAGAAGCAAAAAAACTTAGCACTGATGCTGAAAAACGACTAGAAGCCATTGTCGCCTCGCAAGAACTGGGTGCCGGATTTATGTTAGCCACCCACGATTTGGAAATCCGTGGTGCAGGTGAATTACTTGGCTCTGAACAAAGCGGTCAAATTCAAAATATCGGCTTCACTTTGTATATGGAGCTATTAGCAGAAGCTGTTAAATCACTGCAAGAAGGTAAAGAGATTAACCTGGACACCCCGTTTGAAACTACCGAGATAAATCTTCGAATTCCTGCCATTATCCCTGAAGATTATTTACCGGATGTTCATATGCGTTTGGTATTATACAAACGTATTTCCAGCGTAAAATCAAAAGAGGCTTTAAAAGATATTCAAGTTGAGATGATCGATCGCTTCGGCATGCTTACAGATCCTATCAAGAACCTGATGCGACAAACTGAACTCAAGTTTAAAGCTCATAAGATTGGTATTTCAAAAATAGATGCTGGTGAAACATCGGGCCGTATCGAATTTTCATCAAATACTAGTGTCGACCCCATGTCTATCGTCCAGTTAGTTCAAAAACATCCGCATCGCTATCGTTTAGAGGGCGCGACTAAACTCAAATTTGAGCTTAAAACCAATAATACGGATGCAAAACTTACAGAAATTGATAATTTACTTAGTTTGTTGATGCCCAAATAACATCCGGGTGTGTGTTAACTTAGGATATTTGTACTTTGTTAATACATGCCCTTACAATAAACCCCTTATTTAAAAAGATGGAAGCTAACTTTACATGCTCAACAAATTGTTCTTATTTGTTTTATCTTTA
>Ga0105348_1000575_pt1 | contig 27511 bp, 22 predicted proteins | sample EN8Hudsemesocosm_2_FD_83504 | JGI IMG/M metagenome (GOLD analysis project Ga0105348, IMG submission 83504) | Methane-oxidizing microbial communities from mesocosms in the Hudson Canyon - EN8C Hudson Canyon | ecosystem: Environmental > Aquatic > Marine > Cold seeps | place: Hudson Canyon... | reverse complement strand
AGCGTTACGAATAATCATAGTCATAGCTTCATAAACTCGATAGAAATGCAGCGAGCTATTCATCTGCATAACAGGAATTAATTCTTTAATGGTGTAGCCATGGATGACAAGCCGTTTACGGTAAACGGAATAAATAGAATCTACAAAGGCGAGTATCTGGCTTTCAATGGATAGCTTGTCAGCCCAAAGCCCACGGGGATAACCGCCACCATCAGTTCGTTCATGATGTTGCAGTACGGCATGGCTGACTCCCGCCGGTAAGTTGGGTACATTCGATAATATTTTCTCGCCAACAATAGGGTGAACTTTCAATGCTTTCTGTTCTTCAATGGTGAAATTTTCGTTTTTCGCAACTAGGCTAGGGTCAAGATGTAGCATGCTAAAGTCATGACATAAACCGGCTAGAAAAACGACTTTCTTACTTTCAAAGTCAAGATTCATTTTATGAGCGATGATGTAGCTGACATACGCGGTAATAAGTGCGGTTTGAAAAAGCTGCGGTAGTTGATTATAGAGAACAGTTAACTTCTGCACTAATATTGGATAGTTGTTATAGGCTAAGCAGAGCTCTCTAAGTTCATCTTCAATGTTGAGGTTGTTATGGATGCTGGAAGCGGCTGTATCTGAACCAATGCCTTTTAGTATGAAGGCAAATATTTTACGACCGTCAATAGTATCTTCAATAGCAACTTGCTGCTCTAAAGGTGTTAGTAACTTAAATTGAATAATCTTGTTGGCGGCACGAGAGTCTAGCTCTGCCCCCTTGCGTACTAGCAGCACACGTTGGGCATTATAAATGTCTTCAGTCGCTATGACTTTCTTCGATTGATTAACTTCAGACAGGTGCCCAGTGTAGACGTTGTTGAGGTTATCCTCATCGATTTCTAGTTGGCTCATTTACGACTCCATGTTTGACACATCTGTAAATAGACATCCGTTAATACACATTCATCAACCCAGTCCAATGTTCTTGGCTCCTATTAATTTATAGTCCAAACTTTAGCCGTTTACCTGTGTTTTTATCTGGCGACGACTGGCACTGGTGCTTACGTTCAAATAGGTGCTCTACAGGAGTTTTTTAAATATTGCGTTAAATTAATGAAACCTCTTAATCGATAACAATGATTGTTTTGAAAAAGCGGTTCTAGTAATGTTCGCCACGTTATTGAACGTACTACTTGGTCCTCATCCATGTATTCCAAAGTGTTCTCTTTTTTCACCAGCATACTGGAAGCCAACCCTGACACTTGTCAGGCGGTTGAACATTCCGAAGCCTGTATTTATTTTGAGAGGGGGGATCTAGTGTTCAGTCTGGAAGGTTTGCATCAGTTCTTGGTTGGTTCGTCAGGCATCACTTATCAAGCATTTCGAAAAATGTTGTATGCCAGTACCTTAAATCAGGATTTGGCTGAGTTGGGTGGAAAGGTGGTTGTTTTTCGATCAGGCTCGAAGGTTGATACCAGCCTTTATTGCTTAAGCTCTGTTGATAGGTAATGTTGACAAGCAATGGTGGTAAGAAGAGTTGATTGGTCATCTTGAGCTCTATTTTCAGTTAATGGATTTTAATACTTAGAGTTCAGCCAGCTCAGTAATCTTGCCTTGAATAGTAGAGGCTTCCTGCGTACCATGATCCTGCTTTTGTAGGTGCCTGAGCACACGGTGTATTCAGTGTTCGGGATAATCGGGAAGTACGGTAAACACATATTTCTAACGAAATTTTGATGATCATTCCGTCGCTGCCCCCGCATCGGTAATAAAGAGTAGTTTGCACTAGCCACTGGTTTAACGACTGGGAAGGCGCAAATGACAACCTTATATTTAGAATGCTTACCTAAGTTAGTCGTTCTAAATAACAATAAGACCTCTTTGAGCCCGAATACCGGCCTATAATCACATTCAACAACTATCAATGCACGGTGGGTGCCCGAGGTTTACATGTCTATACAAGTTTCATCTAATCAACAAACTCTTACTACGCCAGTAGCTTCTACTCTTGCTCAAAATTTGGCAGCGTTAACGTTTGGTGCAATTGTCCTATTTGCGGTTGGTTTTTTACCAACAGCTGTAGCGCACAACGCAGCACACGACACGCGTCATTCGCTAGCTTTTCCTTGTCACTAAAGGTTCTACCTTTTTTACAATAAGCTTTCCTGTCTAGGCCTATCAAAGGCGCTGGATGACAGAGTATATGGAGTATTTACATGGTTTTTCGTCGTATTATTTTTAATGCCATTTTTGTTGGCCTGCTAACAGGCTTGTTGCTAAGTGTTGTGCAAATTATGGGTGTTACTCCCATTATCTTTGCCGCAGAGACCTACGAAGTTGAAGAGGAAGCACCTGTTGTTACCATGGATGTTGTCGTGGAGCATCATCAAGAAGCTCAGTCGGTGGGACATGATCATGATGCACATAGTCATGATGAGCTCGGTCATAGTACACAGGGCCATAATACACAGGGCCATGATGAATTAAGTAGTGCCTTGGAGTCCGTTCAAGCCGCTGATGTTCACGAACATGATCCTGAAGCTTGGGGTCCGGAAGATGGAGCTGAGCGAACTTTCTACACGGTATTGTCCAATGTCTTTGCGGGTATTGGTTTTTCAGCAGTCATTTTAGCCTTGATGAGCCAGTTACAACTGCAAGGTATTACTCAGATTAACGTAATGAAGGGTCTGGCTTGGGGGATTGCAGGTTTTGCGGCATTTTTTGTTGCTCCTGGTCTTGGTTTACCGCCAGAAATTCCGGGTACCCAAGCAGCAGCGATTGAAAACCGACAGTTGTGGTGGGTGTTAGCGGTTATCTGTGCTGGCGTTGGCATTGCCATTCTGGCCTTCGCACCAGTGAAGTTAAAGTTGTTAGGTGTATTGAGCATTGCGTTACCTTATCTCATCGGTGCGCCACATATTACTGGGCCTGAATTTACTCATCCTGATCCAGCGGCCGTTACTGCGCTTATTGAACTGCATCACCAGTTTATTGTTGCCAGTGGAGCTGCAAACCTGGTTTTCTGGGCAGCCCTTGGTGTCGCGTGCGCATGGGTACTTAATCGTTGGGTACTCAAGGGGTTAACCGCCGATGTCGGTGCCAGCGCCTAAGTTTCCTTTTTCAGCAGTTGCCGGACAGGCGTCATTTAAAATGGCGCTTGTGCTGGCGGCGATCAATCCTTCTATTGGCGGTGTTCTCGTTAGCGGCCCTCGTGGCTCAGCCAAGTCGACGTTAGCGCGCGGATTAGCGGATGTACTTCCTTCCAATAATCATCAGCAGCATCAGTTCGTTACGCTACCGTTAGGGGCTAGCGAAGAAATGTTGGTGGGGACGCTCGATCTTCAGCAAGTGTTGGATGATCAAAAAGTGGCTTTTCATCCAGGCTTGTTAGCCAAAGCTAACGGTGGCGTATTGTATGTGGATGAGGTGAATTTGCTGTCGGATACCTTGGTGGATCTGTTATTGGATGTTGCCGCCAGTGGTGTTAACTGTGTAGAACGTGATGGTATCAGTCATAGCCATGATTCAGACTTCCTGTTGTTGGGCACAATGAATCCGGATGAAGGTGAGTTGCGTCCACAGCTGCATGATCGGTTTGGGCTTGCTGTAGAATTAGATAACCAATACTCCATTGAAGAACGTATCGATATTGTGCGCTTGCGTGAAGCGTTTGATCGAGATCCACAAGGATTTTGTCAGCAATATGCAGAGTTGCAACAAGCATTAACTGACGTAATAACCAAAGCCCGTGAAGATTTAAACAGCATCAGTTGTAGCGATGAGTTACGAACCCTTATTGCTGAGCGTTGTTATGCCGCCAATGTCGATGGATTACGAGCGGATATCGTTTGGTATCGTGCAGCGATCGCTCATGCAGCTTGGCATCAGCGTCAGGCAATTATCGAAGAAGACATTCTAGCTGTTGAAGAATTGGTATTGAGTCATCGCCGTAAGCAGCCGCCAAATCAAGAATCAGATCAGACACCTAATAAATCGAAGGGACCGCCACCGTCACAACAAGCATTTACTAGGCCGCCTTCTACTATGCAATTAACGGATAAGCAATCGACGGCTAATGAGAGCGATCAGCAAAAAGATTCCAGTGGGGATTGGGGCAGCATGGAACCGGTTCAACAAAAATCGGCAGCAGCTATTGAGCGGGATATCAGCAAAGAGTTAAGCAAATCATTTACCAATAAGGATGCCTTTAGCGTTAATGGTTTGTTTTCCCTAGTGGCGAAAAAGAAAGGGGTAGTTTCGGGCGGTGTAACAAAAGGTAAGCAATTAAGCCGTAAGCCGAATTGGTTTGGCACCTTGCTAGCGAATGCTGGGCGATGGCCACCGAAAACATTGCGCTTTCTGAAGGGCAAAACCGGGCAGCCGGTATTGCATTTGGTGTTGTTAGATACATCGGCCTCAACGTTACAGAATAATCTCTTTGCTAAGGCCAAAGCGTCTATTTTATCGATTGCAGATCAAGCGTACTTGGATCGTGAGCAATTAGCGATTCTAGGGTTCGGTAATCAACAAGTTGAAACCTTATTACCGCGTGTGAGAGCTCCCAAAGCGCTGCGTCGTTTATTGGATAATGTACCGGCAGCAGGTGGAACACCGTTGAGAGAAGTGGTGCAGTATGCATACCAATATCAGCAACGTTTAATGAATATTCAGCCACAATTGGCCATTCGTACTTATTTAGTGACTGATGGCAAAACCACCCAGTCGTGTGCGGATTTAAATTTATTGGGTGATATTTCGGTGATAGATATCGAACAGTCGGCAGTTAAACGTGGAAAAGGAAGGGCCATTGCGCAGGAATTAGGTGCGCATTATTTTCCTATGTCTGTTTAGAAAGGTATGTTTGGTCGGGTATGTGTAGTACGGCTTGATTGATAGTATAGCGAAATTATGTCGGTGTAACTTTTTATGACGGACAATCCCATGACAGATAAAACTCATAAAACACGTATGGCCAATCGTAAGGCCGTGATGGATGCCAAAATCGCCAAGGCAACAGAAGAGCGCGGTGTTTTGATTTTATTAAAGGGTAACGGCAAAGGTAAAAGCAGTTCAGCCTTTGGCACTATGGCTCGGTCATTGGGGCATGGTAAACGTTGTGCCGTTATTCAGTTTATTAAAGGTCGCACCGAAACCGGTGAATTCAAATTATTTAAAGACCACCCTCAAGTTGATTGGCATGTAATGGGGCATGGTTTTACTTGGGAAACGCAGGATAAAGAACAAGACATAGCGGCAGCGAAGAAAGCTTGGGCTGTCGCTGAAACCTTATTACAAGACGAAAGCTACGACATGCTGGTGTTTGACGAAATGAGTTACATGTTCAAATACGGTTATCTTGATGCAGCGCCAGTCGCGGAGGCCTTAACAAAACGGCCGAAGGATCAAAACGTCATTATTACCGGCCGCACTATGGCGTTGCCATTACAGGAAATTGCCGACACTATTTCTGTGATACAAGATGAACGTCACGCTTTTCGGTTGGGTGTAAAAGCACAGAAGGGTATTGAATACTAATGTCTGCTGCTCCAGCTAACAGTTCTGTTGTACCTCCCACAGTTGGGAATACTGTAGTAGGAAATACAGTGCAGTGCCCCGCATTATTTCTAGCTGCACCCGCGTCAGGACAGGGAAAAACCACCATCACTGCAGCCTTAGCCCGTTTACTAACGCGCCAGGGAAAAGTGGTTCGCGTTTTTAAAACCGGTCCCGATTATTTAGATCCACAAATTTTGGAACAAGCTTCAGGTCAACCCGTGGAGCAACTGGATATGTGGATGGCTGGTGAAGCGTACTGCCAACAGAAATTTTATGAGGCTGCGCAGGTTGCCGACTTAATTCTTGTGGAAGGCGCCATGGGAATGTTTGACGGCGAGCCATCCAGTGCAGATTTAGCGGCACGATTTAATCTTCCGATGGCCATAGTGATGGATGTAAAAGGCATGGCGCAAACAGCTGCTGCTATTGCTGTGGGTCTCGCAAATTATCGGGATGATATCTCTATCGCAGGTTTAATCGCTAATAGCTGTAGCACAGAGCGCCATCGCGAACTTATTGCCGATGCCTTACCCGCATCGTTGCCATTACTGGCTACTTTAAAGCGTTCCGAAGAAGTGGCCTTGCCAGAACGACATCTAGGGTTGGTGCAAGCGTCTGAAGTAGCTGTTGAATTAGAGCAACGTTTCGAAGCAGGAGCGGATTGGTTAGAAGAAGCCGGTGCAGCTTCTCTTCTAGAAAAACTCACACCCGTGTCATTTGAACCTGAAGTCTTACCCGTCGTAGAAAAATTATTAAGTGGTGTAAGCATTGGTATAGCTAAAGATATTGCCTTTAGTTTTATTTATGAATCAAATTTACGTCTATTACGCGAAATGGGGGCTGAACTATGTTTCTTCTCGCCATTAACGGATAGCGTATTACCAGCAGTTGATGCCATATGGTTTCCGGGCGGTTATCCTGAACTGCATGTGAAAAAATTATCGGAAAATCATACTTTAATCGCACAGATTAAAAAACTATTTGAACAAGATAAACCCATTTTGGCTGAATGTGGTGGCCTATTATATTGTTTACAAACGCTGACTGATTTAGACGAACAGCAATATCCCATGGCAGGTTTATTGGCAGGACATGGCGCTATGCGAGGTAAACGTGGCTGTCAGGGTATGCAAACGGCTGAATTACCGGAAGGCGAAGTGCGTGCCCATGCACACCATCGTTCACGCAGTTTTGAAACACCTGAGCCTATTGCTTATGGCCGACGTCAACGACACCCGGCACCGGGCGAAGCCATTTATAGAGAGCGCAACTTAACAGCCACGTATTTGCATTTATTTTTCCCATCAAATCCCAATGCTGTTGCAAGAATTTTTAATGGCAGTGCAAAAAATAATCCGACAACTCAAATGGTCAAGCAACAGGTAGAGCAATGTTAGGTATGGATGTAGCAACTAGTTTAATTCCTATGATTGTATTGGGTTTCAGCTTGGGGCTTATGCATGCCCTTGATGCGGACCATGTCATGGCTGTGTCGGTATTAAGCACGAGTAAGCCTAGTTTGTTCCGCACGTTACGTTTTTGTGCCAATTGGGCACTTGGACATGGAGGTGTGTTATTGATAAGTGGTGCTCTGTTGTTTGGTTTAGGCCTAACTATTCCTGAACAGCTACAGCAGCTGGCTGAATCATCGGTGGGGTTATTGCTTATCTTTCTGGGCTTGCTGTGCTTTTGGCGTTTCCGACAGCAGCGTTTACGTTTAGTTGAACATCGTCATGGGGAAGTAGTACATAGTCATTGGCATATAGAGGGTGATGTTACTCAAAAAGGGCATCTTCATAACGATGGTAAAGAACAGGGTAAGCATCAAAAAAGTGAGGGGCATGCCCCCGTTATGGTTGGTGTGTTACATGGATTGGCAGGCAGTGCTCCAGCGTTAGCCTTGATACCCGCAATAGCGCAGGGGCAGCTTGTGACGGCTATGGTTTATTTGGCGGTATTTTCATTAGGCGTGATGTTATCCATGTTGGTATTTGGGTTAGGTTTTGGCGTCGTGCAACAGCAGCTACAACAAAAATATTTAAAGGTCTTTGAGTGGAACCGACACCTCATTGCCGCCAGCTCCGTAGTTATTGGTAGTTATTGGTTAAGTCAGACGGTATAGCGAAAGCTTTAATATCACGAATTATATTCATTGAGGTAGATTAAAGTGTGGCCGGAGACTAGCGAAGAATCCCGACCATTACGCAGTGGTCTAACCACAGGCTGCTGCGCAACTGCATGCAGTGTTGCTGCCGCACAATATTTATTAACTAACAAACAGCCGAAAAAAGTCAGTGTTACTTTACCTCGTGGAAAAATTGTTGATCTTGATATCTGTGATTATCAGCCATTAGAGCATTACGTATCTTCTAAAGACGAAAGTGCAACTTCTAAAAATGAAGGTACAACAAGCCCTGCGGTTAGAACGGCAACGATTAAGGATGCCGGAGATGATCCTGATGTTACTCACGGTGCAAAAGTATTTGTAGAATTACGTTTAATAGAAAAGCCTGGTGTTTATTTTAAAGCGGCGCAAGGTGTGGGTACGGTAACCCGAGATGGTTTGGCATTAACCGTTGGTGAGCCAGCGATAAATCCTGTTCCGCGAACTATGATGACAGAGCATCTGGAACGAGCCGCTGAATACAGCAATTATTCCGGTGGTTTTGAAGTTGCTGTGGGAATTGATGATGGCGAACAAATTGCGTTAAAAACCATGAATCCTCGATTGGGAATTCTTGGAGGCTTATCTATTTTAGGCACCACAGGAATTGTTCGGCCTTATTCTTGTGCAGCGTACATTGCTTCTATTCATCAAGGTATTGATGTGGCTAAAGCTAACGGCATTAATCATATTGCGGCGACCACTGGTAGTAGCAGTGAAGCTGCTATTAGAGCGCATTACCAATTACCGGATATGGCGTTAATTGAAATGGGTGATTTTGTTGGCGCGGTATTAAAATACTTGAAACAACAGCCGGTTGATAAACTCAGTATTTGTGGTGGTTTTGGAAAAATTAGCAAGTTAGCTAATGGTCATATTGACTTGAATAGTCGCGTGTCTGCCATTGATTTTGAACATATGGCAAAAACGGCTGAAGCCCTCGGTGCGAGACGAGAGTTACTGGCACAAATAAAAACCGCTAACACAAGTATCGAAGTTCTCAAGCATTGCTTGGCTGAAAAAATTGATATCGCCTCTGCGTTGTGTGAAGCGGCATTGGCAAAAGCACGCAGTATTGTGCCAGCTAGTGTGGAATTAGAAATATGGGCTATTGATCGGAAAGGCAATTTTGTCGGCTGTGCCTGCGAAACTAATACCTCCGAAAGTAAGGCCTCAGAACTTAATGCCAGTGAGCATCATAGTCCGGAGACACGGCAATGAGTTTGTTGTTGCTGGGTGGTACTGCTGATGCGCGTCGACTGTGTAAGGCGCTCATTGATCAAGGTGTAGCTATTATATATAGCGTCGCTGGTTTGGTGAGAACACCTGATGTTGACTGTGAGGTTGTTAGTGGCGGCTTTACCCAATTTGGTGGCTTGCCTGCTTTTCTTAAAGATAGAAATATCACGGCGATTTTGGACGCTACCCATCCCTATGCCGCAACGATGAGTACTACCGCAGTTGCAGCGGCGAAAGCGTGTAACATTCTCTGTTGGCGATTTCATCGGCCAGCATGGGAAGCGTGCAAAGGCGATAATTGGCAGATGTTTAAGGATTGGGACGATATGCTCCCCGCCCTAAGGAATAAAGAATCCATTTTTTTAACGGCCGGTCAAATTGAGCAACAAATTGTGGATTGCCTGGCGCGCAACGAACAACAAATACTGTATCGAACCGCAGCAAAGCCCAAAATATTGCTGCCCGATGCTATAAAGTGGATTAAAGCTATTGGCCCTTTTGATAAAGAAGACGAACTAGCGTTAATGAAACAGTATCAGGTTGATGTGTTAGTGAGTAAAAACAGCGGAGGTGAAGCCACCGTAGCTAAACTTATTGTTGCCCGAGAATTAGGAGTACCTGTGTTTATGTTGCAAAGACCTGAGCTTCCAATAGCGGATAGAGTTTTCACAGATCCAGCTGATATTGAACATGCCGTTATGTTGGAGTTCGGACATGTCCACTAACGATACGGATTTTAAGTATGAGGTAAACCCTCAGGCTATTGAGCAAGAAAGCTTTCGCCAGATTCGCACATTAACCAATTTGGATGGGCTGACTCGTATTCAACAACAAGTGGTTATGCGCATTGTACACAGTGTTGGAATGCCTGAAATCTCGTCACAAGTTCGTTTTAGTGAATATGCTTGTGAGCATGGTTTGGTGGCATTGGTGAATGAATGCCCGATTCTGTGTGATGTAGAAATGGTCAAGCAGGGTATTACCAAGCGCATGATAACCAAAGAGCCCCTGTGTTTTTTGAATCATCCTGACACGGTGTCGATTGCAAAAGAATCAGGGGAAACCCGTTCTATGGCGGCATTGGAATTATGGCAAGATCAATTAGCGGATAGTGTGGTTGTTATTGGTAATGCCCCAACTGCTTTGTTTCGTTTATTGGAAATGATACAGAAAGGCGCTGATAAACCAGCCCTCATTATCGGAATGCCCGTGGGATTTGTGGGTGCAGCAGAATCAAAGCAAGCACTTTGGGACGTGCATGAAAAACTGGGTATTGAATGCATAACTTTATTAGGGAAGCAGGGCGGTAGTGCGGTTTCATCCGCTACCTGCAATGCGTTGTTGCGTTGTAACCATGGTGAATTTTACTAATGGCTTTACCTTGTATTCAATCATGTATTCATATTATTGGTTTAGGTGTTGCTGAAAATGCTGAATTATCAAATGCAGCAGAGCAGGCCTTATGTAAGTCAAAAGTAGTGATTGGTTCAGCTCGTCAATTGGAAACTATCACGCCTTTTTTATGTAATTTAGACACTGATCCCTTATTGATTGAACTGCCTAAGCTATCAGCGTTAGATCCGTTAATTAAATCCCATGCCGGAAAGAATGTTTCAGTGTTGGCGTCAGGAGACCCCTTGTTTTACGGTATAGGTCGCTGGTTTAGTAAAAACTATCCTTCAGAACGACTTTGTTATCACCCTGCCATTTCCAGTATCCAAGCAGCTTGTCATGCATTAGGTTTGTCGCTGCAAGATGTTGAAGTATTAAGCTTACACGGTAGACCGTTAGAAAAAATTCGCACAAAATTACAACGACAGAAAACTCTCGTGATACTCACCGATAAAAACAGCTCCCCACAGGTTTTGGCGGAAGAGTGTGTTGCTGCTGGGTTTGAACAGTCCACGTTATGTGTTTGTGAAAAACTCGGTTATGAAACGCAGCAAGTTCGTGAATTTAAGGTCGCTGAGTTAGTGGCTGACACTAGTTCTTACGAGTTTGACCCCTTGCATATCACCGTCATTAAAACCTCAGGTGGAGGTGGTGTTTTACCAGAATTCCCTGGTATACCAGACGGGCGTTATATCACAGAAGGTGAGCCCGGCAAGGGAATGATTACTAAGCGAGAAGTGCGTTTGGCGATTGTATCCTTAATGCAGCCGGGTAATGATGATGTTATTTGGGATGTTGGTGCGGGTTGTGGGGGTGTTGCGGTTGAACTTGCCTATTGGAATGAGCGTGTACAGGTGCATGCCGTTGAGCACAATGCTAGCCGGTTAGCATGTCTTGAAGCGAATAGAGATCGCTTTGGTGTGGTGAGTAATTTGCACATAGTTGAGGGCCGCGCACCTCAAGTACTTAAAGCATTACCTCCAGCGAATAAGGTGTTTATCGGTGGCAGTGATGGCGAATTAGAAAATTTACTGAAAAAAGTATGGCAACAACTGCCGAATAATGGCGTGCTAGTAGCGAGTGCGGTTACAGAAAATACCAAACAGCATCTTATCGCCTTTGCTGAATTTCTTTATGACGAACAAGAAGACAGTCAAAAATGTAATCAAAAAGACAAGCGAAAAATAGCCGAGGTGGAAACCTTGCAAGTGGCGATCAACAAAGGCTCTATGTTGGCTGGCCAGTTGATGTACCGTCCCAACTTACCAGTCACACTGTTTAAGTATGTGAAATTGTACGATTCCGTCGACATAGGTTCCGATATACATTTAGACGTACATTCAGACAAAGGTAATGCGCAATGAGTGCTCAGTTTATTGGTGTCGGCGTAGGACCGGGTGATCCTGAATTAATCACGCTGAAGGCTTACCGTTTAATTCAGCAGGCGGATGTGATCAGTTATATCGCTAATGATAAAGGTGAATCGCAAGCGAAGAAGATTGCTGTGGAAGCATTAAACGATGTAATTAAAGCACAGCATGAAATACCGGTTATCATGCCCATGTGCGAAGATCGTCAAATTGCCAATGGCATATATGATGAAGCAGCCGTTGCCATACAGGGTCAAATCAATGCAGGAAAGTTAGTCGTATTTTTGTGCGAAGGCGACCCTCTATTTTTCGGATCCTTTGCTTATTTGTTAGAACGATTGGCGCACGCTAACAGCTGTCAGGTGGTTCCCGGAATATCGTCTGTTCATGCGGCTTCTTCAGCGTTGCAAATACCGCTGACCATGTTAAAAGAGTCATTTGCGGTTATTAGTGGCCGTCACACGGATGAACAATTACAGAGTGCACTGCTGAATCACGACAGTGTGGTAATTATGAAAGCAGGGCGTTCTCGTGAGCGTATTCTGAATGCCTTGGCGGCCAGTAACAGAACCCACGAAGCGCGTTACCTAGAATATATTGGACGTGATGGTCAGCGCATTGAAACGGACGTTGCTAAATTAGTGGGTGAAGCCGGACCGTACTTCTCTTTGTTTGTCGTGGTGCGACAGGAGCGTGATCGAACGTGATACGTATCATAGCTTTAACAGAAGCGGGCCAACGTTTGGGTCAGGTTATACAGCAGAAGTTGCCTGATAGTGAATTATGGTTTAAACCACAGCCTTTTACAGAACGAGTGCAGGAAGCTTTTAGCCAAGGCGATCAACTAATCCTTATCTGTGCCACGGGTATTGCCGTTAGAACCTTAGCGCCGGTATTGAAAAATAAACAGAAAGATCCGGCCGTGCTCGTGTTGGATGAGCTTGGACAGTATGTCATTCCCTTATTGTCTGGCCATGAAGGTGGCGCCAATGATTGGGCGGCGGATGTTTCTATGTTGATCGATGCACAATTGGTAATGACCACGGCCAAACCTTATTTAAAACCGGTTTATGCGGTTGGTATGGGCTGTGAGAGGGATTGCCCTCAAGAGGAGTTACAAAAATTATTAGAAACCTGTTTAGAGCAAGCAGGATTAAGTCTGGATAATATTGAAAGTATTAACAGTATTGATATTAAAGACGATGAAGTAGGGCTTATTGAATTAGCTCGTAGGATTAACAAACCCTATTTAACGTGGCAGAAACAGCAGCTGGTCACGGTTGAATCGTTGCTGAGTATAAAGTCCCAGTATGTATTTGAAACTGTCGGCGTTTATGGTGTTGCCGAATCGGCGGCCTTGTATTCTGTGCAGCAATATACCGGTGATGTTGCTGAGCTGGTATTAAATAAACAAAAAACAAAAAAAGCGACCTGTGCGATAGCCCGTTCGTATCCAAAACCACATTTTGAATCATAGTGCATGTATTTGTTTCAAAACAACGATAGATCATTAGAAGAGAACTAACAGTAATAAAATGAACAAATTATTTGTAGTGGGCACTGGCCCAGGGGACCTTGACTTAATTGCACCTAAAGCAATGCAAGCTATAGAAGCTAGCAGTGATTTAGTAGCATACGGTTTATATTTGGATTTATTGGGTGAACTTTGTGATGGGAAAAAACATCATGATCTACCATTAGGTGAAGAGATAGGCCGTGCACGTTTAGCGTTGGATCTGGCGGCGAGTGGTAAAATCACAGCACTCATTTCCAGTGGTGATATTGGTATTTATGCCATGGCTACGCTGGTATTTGAATTATTGGATCAACAATTACAGGGCAAAGAGAATAGCCCTGCGTGGTTGGATGTTGATATTGAGGTTGTTCCTGGCATATCCGCCATGCAAGCGGGAGCCAGTCGTGTGGGCGCTATGCTAGGTCATGACTTTTGCACAATTTCACTGTCAGACTTATTAACGCCATGGGAAACCATTGAAAAACGTATACACAGCTGTGGTGTTGGTGATTTTGTGGTGTCTTTTTATAATCCCAAGTCCAAAAAACGCGATTGGCAAATTAATACCGCCCGGGACATCTTATTGCAGTACCGTCCAGCCAATACGCCTGTATTATTAGGTCGGCAATTAACTCGTGAAGATGAAAGTATCACTATCACTACTTTGGATAAATTAGATGCTAAAGACGTAGACATGTTCACGTTAGTGTCGGTAGGTAATAGTGAGTCTCGTCATATTATTAATAACAGTGTTAGCGGTAAGAAAGAGTGGGTTTATACCCCAAGAGGTTATTCAAAAAAGCTATGACAGTTTATTTTATTGGAGCAGGCCCTGGTGACCCAGATTTAATCACCGTTAAAGGTCAGAAGCTTATAAATCAGTGCCCAGTTATTTTATACGCGGGCTCCTTAGTGCCCCGTGAAATTATGGCTGAGGTAGAAGATACGGCTGATAAAATTATTGATACTGCCTCCTTGGACTTAGAAGAAATAATCGAACATATCAAACAGGCCCATACTGAAGGTAAAGATGTAGGGCGTGTTCATTCCGGTGATCCATCTGTCTATGGAGCTATTGGTGAGCAGATTCGTCGACTGGAGCAGTTGGATATAGATTACGAAATTATTCCTGGTGTTACCGCCACCTCAGCATCAGCTGCATGGCTGGGTAAAGAGTTAACCTTATCCGGCGTATCACAAACCATTATTATGACGCGCTATGAAGGTAAAACCCCTTTTCCTGAGCGCGAACGTTTGCCTGCACTTGCCGCCAGTGGGGCGACCTTAGCTATTCATTTGGGAGTGACGCGTATCCATAAAGTGGTGGAAGAACTGATCCCTCATTACGGAGAAGATTGTCCTGTTGCTGTGTGCTATCGCACATCCTGGCCAGACCAGGACAAGGTGACAGGTACTCTGAAAGATATCGTCGCCAAAGTTCGTGAGAAAAAATTCACCCGAACTTCATTGATTTTGGTGGGGCATGTTTTAGGGACTGATGAATTTAAAGATTCGTATTTATACGCGGAAGATCAGGCCCATGTTTATCGACCTAAGGTGAAACCTGCGCAAGCGCGTACCGTTGATAGTCTGGTTGCGCATCCTGCTACAAAGAAATAAAGATTTGTTCTAGTTGTTTAGGATTGAACTATTCTTTGCGCAAAAGTATTAGCGGCTACCAAAGCAGTCGCTAATACTTTAACTGTCTGTCATTAAATCGTTCTTAAATATATGACTAAAGATCTTGTGCGCGGATTCAAACTTTAATGTCCAGCTGCAGCTGGCTGTTCGGGTTCCCCAAACACATCGCTGATGATGGGAATATGAAGGGGATCGATTTCTTCACAGTCCCCTTGTTTCTCTATCCAATGCACTGTGTTTGAAACAACTACGATACTACCGGATACAATGGCAGTTGGTGGGGTTAGCATGGCACCGGCTAGGATTAACCAGGCGCACTTCATGTCGTTGCACTCATCTAATTTAATTAGCTTCTGTGGATTAAGCTCCTTTTTCTTGTATTCAATGTCGCAGCCTTCGTCGAAATAGGTCACTTCCTTCGGAGCAAATACGCACCCAGCTAACAGGGTAGAAGCAGCGATAATTAAATAGTTTAGGCGAATCTTCATTATTATTGGCACCTCAAAAGGGTTAATCATTTATTATTAGAATGATACGACTAACCTTTGATGTGCTCTTTCTAGAAAGAACCATTTCCTAATTAAAGGCGGAATTAAAGGAGTCGAAAACTATGGTCTCTCACAACCTTACCAATTTTCTAAGACTTTTTGCAATATTCTAAGGCTTTTTGTAATAATTTAAGACTTCTTACAGCTAGGTGTTCCCGGTAATACTGGCCTACGGGCTTTTTCTTCGTCAATAATACTTTGTGGAAATTGGCCCATAAAACAGCAGCACACATTCTCATTAATCATGGTGCGTGGGCCATGGGGGTGGCCGATGTGCTTATAGGGCGCATGGTGGTGGCCGTGGCTATCATTATGGGAATGCGTGTGGTCATGATTGTGAGTATGGTCGTGGGAATGATCATGGCTGTGAGAATGTGAATGTCCATGAGCTTCATCATCTTGTGGGTCTGACAGCTCATGATCGGGTTGAAACTCTTTATCTAGATCGGGTTGAAACTCTGCATGATGGTGATGAATATCCACCTCACCACGGGCTAACCGTTCCTTAAAGTCAGCCATTAACCCTGTGCCGCTTTCCTGGCCTTGTATGGTTTCTTCGATGCGGAGAGTGAAGGTATTAATGACATGGGATTGATCGCGCAAGTAATCAGCCTTCATGTAGGTAATGTCTGGCTGTTCAATGGCTACCTTATCTACGTAGGCATAAATACGGTCAATCAAGCGGCCACCGAATAAGAAGTAGGGGGCGACAACAATTCGTTTAAAACCGAGCTTAGCCGCCATTTCCAAACCGCGACCTACGGAAGGGAAGGTGACACCGGAATAAACCGTTTCAGCCCAACCGAAGCCTAAATTTTCAGCCACTATGCGGGTGAGTTTTGCGGCGTCAGCATTGGCTTCAACAACCGAGGTACCACGGCCAACAACAACCAGCATGGTGTCATACAAGGTGCCAACAGCTGGCACTTCATTTAACCCGATGGCCTGCAGAATACGTTGCTGAAACGCTAGAATCATTTCATTATGCAGTCCCAGCTCTTTACCGTATTCAATCTCCAGCTGAGGGTGCCTTTCCTGATAAGTCGTTAACACTGACGGAATATCATTTTGAGCGTGGGTGGCAGCAAATAACATTCCTGGCACCGCATAAATTTTTGTTACGCCTTTTTCCAGTAATCGATCCAGCGCCATATGAATATTGGGCGCGGAATATTCCAGAAAACCGTATTCCACGTTTAACTGTGGGTGGCGTTCGCGTAGGCCTTTGGCCAATAAGCTGAACTCTTCCTCGGCAATTTTAGCGCGGCTACCATGGCCACAAATAAGGATGCCGGTGTTATCGGGAAGTTGGTTCAAACTAGTCATCATCTGTCCTGTGTCTAAGCATTAACTAAGTCAGCCTTTTTCACCAAAGGCCGAAAGCCGGTGATTATAGCTAGAATGGCCGAGTAGGCACATAGCATTAGTCCAAGGGCTGAATAATTTTTACTTAAGGCGGATAAACTTTTATACTTCGCGTCGTTATGGTGGTTCTGTTCCCATGTTCGGCATGTGAATATGAAGATTAAAAGGGAATTCAAAGCTTGGCGCTTTTTAAAAGCCTGCCTTGCCTATTGAAGCTGTCCCCGCAACTGTAGACGTAGAGTGTTTTATCCCATTCGTGGTTACCACTGAGCTTTTGATAAGGCTTGGGAAGGTTGATAAAGCATGATGACACGTGAGCCAGAAGACCTGCCACCGTAAGCGTTGTTACTCATAGCCGGGGTGTGCTATTGGGGGCGAAGTTCGTTTTACGACGCATAAGCTTTACTAAATTGCTGACTGCGTTGTGCATCTTTTCAGAGACGAGGCCTGTTATAGCCTTAGTTTCTGATTCTAGATCCCAGGTTTTAGATTCTGGTGTAAAAGTTGGGTGCTACACCCGTCCGCGTTAGTTCTGCTTATCACAATTTTACTTAAATTAATTAAGCAGAGGCGTTGTAATGAAATTTGCACCTTATTTTCTATCTTTATTGATGGTCTTAACTTATTCCGGCACGAGTACCGCACAGATTGATGATGCGGCTCGATTGGAAATTGAATCCCTGAAAGCACGTATAGCTGCGTTGGAAGCTAGGCTTGATCGGCAATTGGCGCGACCAGTACCCCCTACTTCCTCATCCAATACGCTTGATTCCAACGTGGATATGTCAGAAACAGGCCGATCTGTGGCTGGTGGCCTAGGGCTGAACAGCGCTAACAATGAGGCATCGGCAATTACCGTATCAGGGGTAGTAGAGCTGGAGGCATCCTATGCTAAAGACTACGCCGACGAGAGCAGTTCCGATCTTGTGGTGGCAACCGTTGCCGTTGCACTGGATGCGCAGATTAACGACATGATGTCTGCCAGCATTTCATTACTGTATGAAGAAGACGATACCGATCTTGAAGTGGATGAAGCGGTACTAAATTTCAACCTTAATGAGAATACCGAAGCGAATATAGGCCAGTTTTATCTACCCTTTGGTCATTTTGATACAGCCATGGTGAATGACACTCTGGTATTGGAGCTAGCTGAAACCCGTGAAACTGCAGCGGCCGTTTCTTATGATGACAATGGCCTGTTTGCCCAGGCTTATGTGTTCAATGGTGACATAGATAAAGACAATGACACCCTAACCAATGGGGGTATTCGCTTAGGTTACGCCACTGATAATTGGGCAGTCGGTTCAGATTGGATCAGCAATGTCTCAGATTCCGATGGTATTTCCGCGGCTCTCGATGATGCCGGCGTACTCGCCACAGTGGATGAAAATGTAGGCGCTACCACCTTATATGTCAGTGCCAATTTCGGTGCGCCAGTAATCTGGGTTGAATACTTTAAAGCAGGCAGCTTTGAGGCATCTCATTTTGCAGGTTTTATTACGGAAGATGTTGAGTTAGAAGCGTTGCAGGTCGAGCTGGCAGTGGACGTGTCCGATTGGCAGCTAGCGGCTTCCTATCAGGAAACCAATGATGCATTCGTGTTTGGTTTACCGGAAACACGACTTGCTGTCGCAGCTAGCCGCGAAATCTTTAACGCGACCACGCTAGCGGCTGAGGTTTTTTATGATAAGGACTACAGTGTTAGTGATGGCGGCACAGGAGAGCATAGCAAGGGAGCTGTAGTGCAGCTCGCGGTAGAATTTTAACTACGCTTATTAAGAGCGCATTTAAATGACTTATAGGGTTTATATCAGTTATATCCCTTAAACAGTTGCGCTAAAATAACGCGCAAATTCTAATCAAAGGAGGGTGCGGAAAAGCGTAATATTCCGTACCTTTGAGTTGCTTTAAGTGCTCTCTAAACAAGATACCTAAAGCAGCCACCTCGACAGCCAGGAGCATTCATGCAATTAAATAAAATCCCCGCCACTATCGTTACAGGTTTTTTAGGTAGCGGAAAAACTACCTTGTTATCGAACGTGCTAAAGCAAGCTGCCGGTAAACGTATTGCGGTGATAGTGAACGAATTTGGTGAGCTGGATATTGATGCGGACTTGTTGCGTAGCTGCCCCCTCGATTGTGAAGACGGAACTGAGAGCGAGACAGCCACCTTAGCTGAAGGTAAAGGCGGTATTTATGAGTTGGCTAATGGTTGTATCTGCTGCACGGTGGAAGAAGAATTTCTACCTGTTATGCAAGAGTTGGTGGCCCGTAGAGATGATATCGATCATATCCTTATTGAAACCAGCGGCCTGGCATTACCCAAGCCTCTTGTACAAGCCTTTAACTGGCCGGAAATAAAGCAACACTGCACCGTGGATGCGGTAATCACCGTTATTGATGGTCCTGCAGTAGCAGCAGGGCGTTTTGCCAATGATGAGGATCAAGTGCAAGCACAACGCGTGGCTGATGATAGCCTGGATCACGACCCTAGCTTACAAGAACTGTTGGATGACCAACTCAGTGCGGCAGATCTTGTGGTAGTCAGTAAAAATGACTTGCTCAGCGAAGAAGAGCGTACCCAGGTAACGAGTGTCGTGTCAGCCAGGGTGCCAGAAGCGGTAAAAACTACCTACATCAGCAATGGTGAAGTTCAGCTTGATATGTTGATGGGTATAGATGCTGCTGCAGAAGAGCGTATTGATAGCGTGCACAACCATCACGATCATCACCATGCTCATGGCGCCCATCATGATCACGCCCATGACCATTTTGATTCCTACGTCATTACCATTGGTGAAGTAGACGGTGACAAGCTGCAGGCGGTACTGAAAGAGCTGCTCGAAGCTCACAATATCTTCCGTGCCAAAGGTTTTGCGGCATTACCGGGTAAACCAATGCGCCAAGTATTGCAGGCCGTGGGCAAGCGTTTGGATGTTCACTTTGACCGTCTATGGACCGAAGATGATGCACGCAAAACCCAGCTCGTGTTTATCGGCAAAGACATCGAGGAAGCTGTATTAACTAAGGCGCTAAAAGAAGCCGAAACAGCGGCTGAACCGGCGTAGTTTTATATCTACTAAGTTAATTGCTAAGTAGATATTTATATTAGTTTATACAACTTAAGAGTTGGGAAGCCGTCCTTCGGCTTCCCGTTTTTAACGAACTATATACCAAACAATAAAGAACTCTAATCATGGTTAATAAATCCCTATGCATCTGTTAGCAGCCAAGCCTGGAGGATTTGTTGATGATGAGGGTATTATTGACCTGGGCCAGTCACCGGCCGAACTTGTTATTCTTTCCGCTGCTGATAGTTCGTTGGCTGCACTGGCTAACAGTGCCGAATCTTTACCTGAAAACTACCCCAGTATTCGTCTCGCCAATTGGATGCAGTTATTAAAGCCTGCTGCCTTTGATTTATACCAACACAAGGTGCTCGACCACGCCAAGGTTGTGGTGGTGTCCTTATTGGGAGGGCAGAACTATTGGGAATATGGCTTTGAACGCTTGCTGGCTTGGCAAAAAGCAGGTACCAAAGAATCACCACGGCATTTAATTCTAGTGCCCGGTGATGATACGCCGGACGCGAATTTATTTTTCGCTTCATCCGTCACTGAAGATGAAGCCATTAAAGTATGGCGTTTTACGCGTGAAGGAGGTGTACTCAATAACCAACAATTATTTCATTTTCTCGCTGACAAATACTTAACGGCTAAGCAAGAAACTACTTACATTTGGCATGATCCGCAGGTATTACCACGTTGCATGATGTATATGCCGCAATCGAACCTAAAGCATGCGCAAGCCAGCTTTCAGGATTGGCAAAGTCGTTGGCAACAGAACGCTATAAAAAATGGAAAAGACGCAGCTGTATGTGCTGTGTTGTTTTATCGCAGTCATTTACAAAGCGCTAACACCGCAATGTTTGATGCTTTAATCGAATGCATCGAAGCGCAAGGGTTAAACCCGTTACCGATAGCTATCGCTTCGCTAAAAGACAGCGAATCTATTACCTTAGTAAATGCTTTGCTAGAGCAAAGCGACGCATCCCTCATTATAAATACCACCGGCTTTGCCAGTAACACCGTTTCTAGTCCGGATCTTTCCTCAGAGCCCACTGACTTTACTTCGCCTTTCACCAAAAATATTCCCGTGCTGCAATTAATACTCTCCAGCAGTACCGAGGAGGATTGGCAAAACTACAGTCAGGGTTTGCGCAGCCGAGACATTGCCATGCAGGTGGTGCTGCCTGAAATGGATGGTCGCATCGTTACTCGCGCAGTGAGTTTTAAAACAGAAAGCCATTTCTGTGAGCGTTGTGAAATTTCCGTGGTGCGTTATGCCTTACATCAAGAGCGCGCTACCTTCGTTGCTGAATTAGCAAAACGTTTTTGCACGCTGGCAGAAAAACCCAACACTGAGAAGCGCATTGGCTTAATCCTGGCTAATTACCCCACCAAAGACGGCCGTATTGGTAATGGCGTGGGTTTGGATACGCCTGCATCTACCATTAATATTCTGAACGCGCTAAAAGAGTCTGCGTATCCGGTTGAGAATATTCCTGATAACGGCACAGACTTAATTAAAGAATTATTAGGCGCAGTAACCAACAATCCAAATACATTGCACCAGTTACCTTGTTGGCAAAGTATCAGTCTGGAAGATTACCAAACTTACTTTCAGCTATTACCTCAAACCTGTCAGGATGCCGTGCTGCAACAATGGGGTGCACCGGAAGCTGATCCTAAATGCCGCAACCAGCGCATTATGTTGGCGGGCATTCGTTTGGGTGAAACCTTTGTGGGTATTCAGCCGGCCCGTGGTTTTAATATGGATTTGGCCGCGAACTATCATGATCCGGATTTAATTCCACCTCACAGCTATCTGGCGTTTTATTTTTGGTTGCGCCATTGCTACCAGGTGGATGCCGTTGTGCATGTGGGCAAACACGGCAATTTAGAATGGTTACCGGGCAAGGGCACTGCATTGTCGGAGCAGTGCTGGCCGGATATTACCCTGGGGCCCATGCCACACTTTTACCCGTTTATTGTGAATGATCCTGGCGAAGGTGCCCAAGCAAAACGTCGCGCCCAAGCGGTGATTATTGATCACCTAATGCCGCCCATGACCCGCGCGGAAGTATATGGCGAGCTAGCCGAACTGGAAGGCTTAGTGGATGAGTATTACCAAGCTATGGGCATGGATACCCGTCGTGAGCAGTGGTTGCGTGAGCAAATATTGGAAACGGTAAAACGCACCAATGTATTAGATGAATTGAGCTTGGATAAAGACGGTTTGGCCAATAATTCTGCTGATGATGCCGTACTTGAGCAATTGGATACCTATCTTTGTGATATTAAAGAGGCGCAAATTCGTCACGGTCTGCATATCTTGGGTGAACTACCTAACACTGAAAAGCTAGCTGACACTCTAGTCGCCTTATTACGTTTGCCCCGAATAGGTGAAGGGGGAAATGATCCAAAATGTCAGGGCATCTTGCATAACCTGGTCACAGATTTATCGCTACAACAGAGTGGCATTTTATTTGATCCTTTAGCAGCAACCGGAGAAGCCTGGCTAGGTGAAACACCTCAGGTGCTATTGGATATTACAGAAAGTGCTTGGCGTACCGAGGCAGACACCCGTGAACGTTTAGAACTATTGGCCCTTCAGTTAGTCGAAGCCCATGTACTAACTTCGTCTAACGCTGAGCTGTATATTGAACAGGAAAAAGCTGAACAAGACACTGAAGATGCTACGCGTTTCCCACAAACCTTCGAACAACTTGAATATGCCAGAACCTCTTTATTAAAAGCCTTACAACAAAGCGGTGAGCTGGAATTGAAATCCCTGCTGGATGGTTTGCAAGGTTTGTTTGTGCCACCGGGACCGAGTGGGGCGCCGACTAGAGGCCGCTTAGATACCTTGCCCACAGGGCGCAATTTCTTTTCCGTGGATAATCGTTCCATACCGTCACCTGCAGCATGGGCTATAGGGCAGCTTTCTGCGCAGGCCTTGATTGAACGACATTTGCAAGATCACGGCGATTATCCCAAACAACTGGGTTTATCGGTGTGGGGCACGGCGACTATGCGTACCGGGGGTGATGATATCGCGCAGGCATTTGCGCTGATGGGTATCAAACCTATTTGGGCGCCGGGCTCCCATCGGGTGGTGGACTTTGAAATTATTCCCTGCATGCTATTAAAGCGCCCTCGTGTTGATGTTACCTTGCGCGTGTCAGGTTTTTTCCGCGATGCCTTCCCTAACGTGATGAAGATTTTTGATGCCGCCGTGCAAGCCATTGCCGAGTTTGAAGAGCCTGGCAGTGATAACACCATCCAAAAAAATATTGCCGCACGGGAGCAACAATTATTGGCTGAAGGTTTAACTCAAACAGAGGCAAAACGCCAAGCCAGTTACCGGGTGTTTGGCAGTAAGCCCGGCGCCTATGGTGCAGGCTTACAAGGTTTAATTGATGAGCGCTGCTGGGAACAACAATCAGATCTCGCCGAAGCCTACCTAAACTGGGGTGGTTATGCTTATGGTTCTAGAGCTGATGAAAGTGGCGCTGAAAAAAAAGCAAATGCTGAAAGCGGAAGTAAAACAAGAAATTCCGATGGTATTCCCGACGGAGTAGAAGCCAAACAAGCCTTTGAGCATCAACTCAGTCAGTTAGAAGTTGTGGTGCAAAACCAAGACAACCGCGAACATGACCTGCTGGATTCAGATGACTATTACCAATTCCAGGGCGGCATGTCGAATGCGGTGAATGTGTTTTCCGGTGAAACCCCTGTGGTTTATCACAATGACCATTCCAATCCTGCCGCGCCAAAAATTCGCACACTGAAAGAAGAATTAAACCGGGTGATTCGTTCACGGGTATTAAATCCAAAATGGATTAATGCCATGCAAGAGCACGGCTACAAGGGCGCTTTTGAAATGGCCGCCAGTGTGGATTACTTATTTGCCTATGATGCCACGACTAATCTGATTGATGATTATCAATATGAAAAAGTGGCAGACGCACTAGTGTTTGATGAAACCAATCAGCAATTTATGCAGGAACATAACCCTCACGCCATGGAAGAAATGGCAGAGCGTTTGTTAGAAGCTACCCAGCGTGGCTTATGGCAAGAGCCTGGTGACTATGCCGATAGATTGCAGGACTTACTATTAAGTATTGATGCGCAACGAGAGGGTGTGCACTAGCATGTTTAAAAATCCACACACCCTTATGGTACAAGGCACGACCTCAGATGCTGGCAAAAGTATTTTAGTTACGGCCCTGTGTCGTATTCTTGCGCGGCACAAAATTTCCGTCGCACCCTTTAAGCCACAGAATATGGCACTCAATAGTGCGGTCACGGCAGATGGCGGTGAAATAGGCCGTGCTCAAGCTGTGCAAGCAGAAGCCTGTTATTTGCAGCCCACCATTGAAATGAATCCGGTGTTGTTAAAACCCAACAGTGATGTAGGGGCGCAGGTGATTGTGAACGGTAAAGCCATTGGCAATATGAAAGCGCGGGAATACCACGAGTTCAAACCTGAGCTACTGCAGCAAGTGGTGGATGTGCATGCATCCCTGCATCAGAAATATCAGACTGTGGTGGTGGAAGGGGCAGGCAGCCCGGCGGAAATTAATTTGCGTGAACATGATATCGCCAACATGGGCTTTGCCGAGGCTATAGATTGCCCGGTAATCATAGTGGCTGATATTGATCGAGGTGGCGTCTTTGCTCACCTGTTAGGTACCTATGAATTATTGAGTGAAACCGAACAGCAGCGGGTAAAGGGTTTTGTGATTAATCGCTTTCGTGGTGATGTGAGTTTATTGGAGCCCGGCCTGAAATGGTTGGAAAAGCGCAGCGGTGTACCTGTGCTCGCGGTAATTCCTTACATACAAAATTTGCATATAGAAGCCGAAGACGCCCTGAACCAGAATCAAGGGCAAGCTCAAGGGGAAGGCACAGATTCTTACCACCAACTTAAAATTGCTGTTCCCATGTACCCGCGCGCTAGCAACCATACCGATTTTGATGTCCTGCGTATGCATCCCCAAGTGGACTGCCAGTTTATAAAAGATATCACCCACTTTAATGGCGCAGACTTAATCATTCTGCCCGGCAGTAAAAACGTGCGCGGCGATTTACAGTGGTTAAAGGACAATGGATGGGATAAAGCCATCCAGCGTCACTTGCGCTTAGGCGGAAAAGTGATCGGTATTTGTGGCGGTTACCAGATGCTAGGGCAGTGGATACATGACCCAGATGCCATTGAATCTTCCGCGGGTTCCAGTGAAGCGCTAGCTTTACTGGAAATGGAAACTACACTCACCAGCAATAAAACCCTGCGTAATGTCACTGGCTATGTTTTAAGTGAAGCCTTATATAATGCCTTAAACGAAGCAATCGAAAATGAATTGTCTGTAAAAGGATATGAAATCCATGCTGGCGTAACCAGTGGAGATGCCCTTAAATTACCATTGTTCTCCATCCAGCATGCTGATGAAGGTAATCCAGAGCAGCCAGTACGAGAAAAGGCATTTAAGGATGGCTGTATTAATGCAGATAACTCTGTCATGGGAACTTATATTCATGGCGTGTTTGATACACCGGCATTGCTAGAGCACTTACTACAGTGGGCAGGCCTCAATAAAATCGATGAATTTGATTACCCCGCATACAGGGAAGAACAAATTGATCGTTTAGCGACCGAAGTGGAGAAGGTGTTGCCGTTGGAAATGCTGCGAAGCTTGTTAGCGATATAAAATTGCTATTTATGAGTGGACATAATCACGTTGTAATAAAAACTCATTAGAACTGATATCTAGAGCTAGTCACTAGAACTGATAACCAAGACCAATTTCAAACGTTGAGCGGTAATAATTTAGAGCATCATCAGAGTTTTTTTCATGGCCGGTAGTTGCTTTTGCCTGCCAGGATAGCTTATCTTTTTTCCAGATATCTAAGGGCTCAGTGTAAGAAAGTTCTGCAAAACAACCATCTCGTTTTCGGCCGGCATCACCCGTTTCAGATTCAGGTGGCCGGGCGGAATTCATCAAATAGTCACGGCAATAACAATTTCCTGATAATTTTAGAGTTTGTCGGTCTTCTACGTTATATGTGAGACTGAGTTCAGTTTTTCGGTAGTTTAGGTCGCGATAACCGCTGGCTTTATCCCTGGCTTGATAACCATTGGTATATAGCTTCAATTGAATTTTATCCGAGATGGGTTTCTGTAGGAGTAGGCCAAAGCCTGTAAACTCATAGTCGAGATAGGAGCCTTCTATGTTTTTGCCATTCTCATCATCATCTTGTAAATCATCATAGTCACGTAATCTTAAAAATAAAAAAGCTCTGGCATAAAAATCATCTTCGGTTTTATATCGAAAGGTCGGTTGTAGGCCAAATTCGGTGTAATCTAGGCTTTCTAGTCCTAAGTCTTCATAGTCCTCAACATAGTTGCGAAAATATAGGTAGCTGAACATAGACAAAGATTTGTATTTGTCGAAACGGTAGGTGAATTCGGTCGCTAATTTCACTGAATCATAATCGAATCTATCCGCTAAAGAGTCACCTTTACTTGTTTCTGCGACTTTGCGTTGAGTTTGGCTAAAGTAAGTGCGCCTTTCCATACGAATATCAGCTGTAGATAGTAGACTTGCTGACTTATTACCTATTTTAAAGCGCTCTATCCACCGCACTCGTGCGTTCAAGCGGTGAGTGTCAGCATCTGACGAGTTTGATTCGTAGAACTGGTTGGTAATACCCAAGCTATATTGTAATTCTGCTTTGTCCGGATATTTCTGTTTACCACTGTGATTTATCTTAACTAACGTATAGGTAGATTCTGTGTGGGGAGTTGACAGTTTATAGGGGTTAGAGTCATAACCTGCCACTGCATCGATCTCTAATGCCATACTCACAGTGGATTTGACGAATAAAAAAAACAGCGTTGAAAGTAATAAGGTGTTAATAGTGGATTTTCTCATGATGGTTCACCCATTTTAAGGAGTAATTCATCGAAAAAGTCGCCGTTGCTTAAGCTGTAGTAGCTAGGAAGCTCCCAAATAATAAATAACGGCGGCGTGTTTTTGAAATGTTCACTGGTAAGGTATTGTTTAATAGCACCGCCATAGCCTCCGCCACTTTCAGCAAAATTAATGACGTCTACGTGGCTGTATTGACGAATGAACCCGTCAAAGTTGAAATGTAGGTTGCCATTACTATTGCTTGTGCCAACAAGTACAACTTGAGGTGCTTGACCTTCGGCGAATGGATCAACGTCATCGATATTCTCAGTGCGGTATTCCTTGTATATTTCGTTGGGATAGGCTGAACCACAGATTGTTTCCGCGGCACGCTGTAGACTACCGTTATTGTTCTGATTTCCAGCATAACGCGTTTTAAAGTTGTTTTTGGTGAGTTTCGCATAGGCTGGATTAGCGACGAGTGCTTTTGATGTTAATTTCGCAATTTGACGAGCACCATTGTGATTCCAGTGATGATCCCGAGCAAAAAAAAGTAAATTCTTACGCGGCTTAGTAAATAAAAAGTGTAATTTTGGAACCAAAATTCCAATCTTTCGAAGGTCTTCGAGAAAACGCTGATAGGTTTGACGTCCTTGTTGTACATCATAGGAGAGTGATCCTAACTGTTCTGGGTGAATGATTCCTCGTGTTGGTATTGGCACCATAACCAGTTTCGTACCGTACTTTTCCAAGTTATTT
>Ga0105348_1000571_pt1 | contig 27661 bp, 25 predicted proteins | sample EN8Hudsemesocosm_2_FD_83504 | JGI IMG/M metagenome (GOLD analysis project Ga0105348, IMG submission 83504) | Methane-oxidizing microbial communities from mesocosms in the Hudson Canyon - EN8C Hudson Canyon | ecosystem: Environmental > Aquatic > Marine > Cold seeps | place: Hudson Canyon... | reverse complement strand
TGTACGGTCCATTAGACCTAACCATGAAATGCCGGTAAAGATAGTTAAACCGAATAAAAGCATAGAAACTAAAGAAAGCGTACTCCCAGATAAATTCAGCGCGGCTAACATTTCTTTCGTTAATTCGTTTCCTACTATCCCACCAGACACATTGTCTAAACCCGCAATAGAATAAAGCGCCAGTAAACCGGTTGCCCCCAACAAGGTTAAAATAAATCCTAACAGCCTAATGGTAAACATTGGCCAATGGAAAGGTTTACGATCACGTCGATGCTTGAAAATAATAGAGGCGCGATAGCCGATCAATAGCGGAAAAAGATAAGCAACATAACCAAAGAAATTGAGTAGTATATCGGCAAACCAGGCGCCTGCTTTGCCGCCATAATTCTGAGTAACCTGATTAGAGCCTGTACTTGCCCAACCTGGATCTTGAGGGTTGTGAGAAGCTAAAGCCATCATCAAAAAAATACAAATAGCAACCGTCAGGATCAATGCCCCTTCACGTGCCCCTTGAGAAAGGTATAACTGGAAATGGTGTTGATCGGTGTTTGCTGTGCTTTTCTGGACCATATTATGGCTGATTCACTATAGGTTCTTACTAACAGTCTTAGTATTACAGTGACCTACCTTTTCGGTAATTCACTGTAATAGTGTCGAATTGAGTATAGTACAGTAAAACTATAGGAAGTTTTTTACTTTAAGCTTAATTATTAGAAAGCTAAATAAATTAAGCTTTACTTGGATTAAATAGATTTAGCGGAAGATAAACCTTTTGCTAAATCCGAAATAAGATCATTTACATCTTCCAAACCGACTGAAACACGAATTAGGTTATCAGTAATACCTGCCCGTTTACGCTCGTCATCTGTTAAACGGCCGTGCGTAGTCGTAGCTGGATGGGTAATGGTACTTTTAGCATCGCCTAAATTCGCTGTGATTGAAATAAACTCAACGCTATCAATAAACGCCCACGCCGCGGTTTTATCACCTTTTATGCGGAAAGATAAAACGCCACTGCCCGCACTTTGTTGGCGACTTGCCAGCTCATGACCAGGGTGACTAGGCAAACCTGTATAGAATACCTGTTCAACAGCACTTTGACTCTCTAACCATTGCGCAATTTTTAAAGCACTTTCTGAATGCGCTTTCATTCGTATACTGAGTGTTTCCAGACCTTTTAAAAATACCCAAGCATTGAAGGGACTTAATGTTGGCCCACCTGAACGCAGAAAACCATGCACCTCATCAATGACATCATTTCCGCCAACGACCACACCTCCTAAGCAACGTCCCTGACCATCGATATACTTAGTTGCAGAGTGAACAACCAAGTCAGCACCTAAGCTTAGCGGCCGCTGCAGTATTGGCGTACATAAGCAGTTATCAACAACGAGCAAGGTGCCTTTTTGATGCTGACCGCTATGCGCTATATCTGCTACACGCCTTATATCAACCACTTCACAAAGTGGATTTGATGGGGTTTCCAAAAAAAGTAAGCGGGTATTTTCTGTCAGACTATCTTCCCATTGTTGATAGTTAGTTACGTCCACAAAGGTAACCGTGACGCCAAACTTTTTCACATATTTTTCTAACAACACATTGGTCGTACCGAAAACACTACGCGAACAGACAATATGATCACCTTGCTCTAAAAGCGCAAAACAAGTAGACATAATGGCTGCCATTCCTGAGGCCGCTGCAACAGCACGCTCCCCTCCTTCCAAGCTGGCAATTCTTCGCTCAAACATTGCAACCGTAGGATTAGTGAAACGGGCATATATATTTCCCGGCCGCTCTCCTGCAAACCTGGCTGCAGCTTCTTCAGCTGAATTAAATACAAAACTTGAAGTCGGAAAAATAGCTTCACTATGTTCCAATTCTGGGCTTCTAATTTGCCCTGCTCTTACCGCCAAGGTATCAATTGCTACGTTATCAAGCTTGGGTACAGGTATATTGGTAGTGTTCTGTTGACTCTTCGCCATTATAAGTCCTGATACTGCTTAATTGTCATTGTGAAGATCGATTGGCGCATCATCTTCACCGACCTCCTCCTGCTTATTAGAGTCATTACGGGTTTCTTCAAGGCGCTGAAGATAATCGGCACTGATGTCTCCTGTTGGATACACACCATTAAATACCGAACAATCAAAATTCTCGATGTGCTCATTGCCTTCTTTAGCGCACTTAATCAGGTCTTCTAGATCCTGATAAACTAGCCAGTCAGCACCAATCAATTTCTGAATATCTTCAACACTACGGTCATGAGCGATTAACTCAGATTTTGCAGGCATGTCAATTCCATATACGTTTGGATACCTAACCTCTGGCGCCGCGGAGGCAAAGTAAACATTTTTAGCACCTGCATCTCTCGCCATCTGAACAATCTCACGACAGGTTGTACCCCGAACGATAGAGTCGTCAACCAACATGACGTTTTTGCCTTTGAATTCTAGCGCTATCGGATTTAGCTTCTGACGAACAGATTTCTTGCGCTGGCTCTGTCCTGGCATAATGAAAGTACGGCCAATGTATCTATTTTTAATAAAGCCTTCTCGAAACTTAACCCCTAACTCGAATGCCATTTGCATAGCAGAAGTCCGGCTGGTATCCGGTATAGGCATAACAACATCAATATCATGATCTGGACGCAAGCCTTTCACTTTTTGAGCAAGCGTTTCACCCATTCTTAAGCGTGCTTTATAGACCGAAACATTGTCTATAATCGAATCGGGTCTAGCAAAATAAACATGTTCAAAGATACAAGGTGTAAGTGATGAATTTTCAGCGCATTGCTCAGTATATAGCTGCCCGTCATTCTCAATATAAATTGCTTCACCTGGCAAAATATCTCTTACCAATTCAAAACCTAAAGCACCTAAAGCCACACTTTCTGAGGCGATCATGTACTCTGTACCCTTTTCTGTTTCACGCTTGCCGTAGCAAACAGGCCGAATACCATAAGGGTCTCGAAATGCTAATACGCCATAGCCTGTGATCATCGCGATAACAGCGTAAGCACCACGACACCGCTTGTGAACGGCTTTAACTGCCTTAAAAATTTCTTCGTGGGTAGGCTTTAATTTGCCCTGCACCTGTAATTCATGTGCAAAAACATTTAGTAAGACTTCTGAATCTGAATTGGTATTTATATGACGTAAATCAGATTTTAACAAACCATCAGCTAATTCAGCAGTATTCGTCAAATTACCATTGTGAGCCAAGGTAATACCGTAAGGTGAGTTAACATAAAAAGGCTGCGCTTCTGCAGAGCTGGATGAGCCAGCAGTAGGATAACGAACATGGCCAATGCCAACGTTTCCTGCAAGTCTTTTCATGTGCCTGGTTCGAAACACATCCCGCACTAAACCATTATCTTTCCTTAAAAAGAACCGGTCATCCTGACAGGTAACAATTCCAGCAGCGTCCTGTCCGCGATGTTGCAAAACGGTTAATGCATCATATAAAGATTGATTTGCATTGCTTTTTCCAACAACACCCACGATGCCACACATACGACTACCTCTTAATTAATCTGATCTTTTAAACTTTTTAAAACCAAGCTCTGAATTAAGCTTGGCTTTCTGTACGATTTTCTAAAACTGATCTGGACCACTGTTCTAAAATAGATAAGTTATCAATCACGACTGAATTAACCCACCAGTCACTTTGAGACAAGGGCGTTAGGCGTAATATAGCCACCACCACTACCGAAAGGATCAAGCCTCTCGCTAAGCCAAAAACGACACCTAACAATCTATCAACAGGCGTTAAGCCTGTCATGCGAATTAATGCGCCAACGATAAAGTTGATGCCAGAACCGACTAACAATGTTCCAATAAATAAAATACTAAAAGCCGCAATAATACGTAAAATCGGCTCTTCTATAGAGTCTACCAACAAAGTTTGAAAGTGCGCATGAAACGTCCTGGCCACAACAAAGGCTACAACCCAGGTAGCCAATGATAAAGCCTCTTTAATAAAGCCTCGCTTAAGGCTCATCAAACTTGACAGAGAAATAATAACGATGAGGGACCAATCAGCCCAGTTCAAGCCCGACATTTAACGACACAATACCCTTAAAAATTAGATAAAGCATTACAAGTTTACAAGTAACGCCAGAACAAAAAACACAAATTAATGGAGTGATAACTATAAGTCACGCATGATAACAAAGTTAAACGGATTTAGGCATCAAAAAAGAGGATTCGACTTTCAACTCTGTACTTTTTATCGAGCCTTTTTTTAACCTTTACTGCTTCACGCTTATTCACAAAAGGCCCAGTAAAGACTCTAATTGCTTTCTTGTTGCCAACTCTCACCTGTTTAGTATGGCCATCAAAGCCGTCACGCCTGAGTTTATCCCTTAGCCGATAGGCATTTTGCGCATTACCAAAAGTGCCTAATTGCACCATCCATACATTTTTGAATATAGGCAGGTGTGCTACCTTTGGTGACGCAAGAACCTTAGCTTGAGTTGATTTGACTGTTTTTGGGTACGACTTTTGATTTTTTAAATTTGATGAATCTTTAGAAACAGCTATATCCTTACTGCCTGGCCGCTTAGCCTTATCTGTTTTTTTCTCAGAATTCACTAACTGTTTAGCAGCAGACTTACCTTTTGATGTATTAACCGATTTTGAGTTTGAATCATCAACATAAGTTTTCGATATTTTTTTAACCTTATTATCTTTTTTATCTATCTCTAAGATTGTATAGCTAGGGCGAACAGGCTTTTGAATTTCTACAGACTTAAAGTCGGGCTTGGCAGGTATAGGCATAATAAACTGCTTATCTTCAACATGCGGCTTATCAAATATCATGGGTAAAAAAATAATAGCCAATGAAAGTATGACAAATGCACCAACTAAACGCTGCTTAAGACTGTTAACTGTTTCGCTCATACGCCTTCAAAATGTTTTTTCGCAGCTTCAATTATATAAAAAGAGCCAAAAATTAAGGTAATCAATTCGTTTTCAGATGATGCATTATCTATATTTGGATTATGTTGTAACATTGCATAATCAATCGCTTTTGAAACGGATTCAAACGATAGCACATTTTCGACCCTTTCCCCTACCAATGTTTCCAGATTAGCTAAAGGTAAAGCCCGCTCATTTACCAAGGGCGCTAATAACCAACAATCTACAACAGGCGCCAAGATAGAAACTAAAGACGCAACATCCTTATCGTCCAAAGATGAATAAACGACTTGAATTAATTTCCCATCAGCGCGTAATTCTTCTAAAAAGCTTTTAAGGTAGCTTGCTGCATGAGGATTATGGCCAACATCAAGGTAGATCTCTTGCTCAAGAGCAAGCTTTTCTAAACGTCCTGGAATATAAGTGCTTTCAAAGGCCTGTCTTAAATTATGATAATCAAATAGCGCGGTAATTTTAAGCTTTTCAAATAAGAGTGCCAAAGCCTGAAAAGCAAGTAAGATATTATTTAAGGGAAGACGGAGCACTGGAGGCTTACCGAAAATGCACCGCTCGCCATTATGCCTACAATAAACTTGAGGTGAGCTACTATCACCCATTAACCCTAGCTCACACCCTACCGTTAAAACAGGACAGTCAATACTCTCGGCGTGCTGAAACACACTATCCGGTAAGTTTTCGCCAGCCAACAAGATCGTTTTATGACGTAATATTCCTGCTTTTTCATAGCCAATTTTTTCGAGAGAATCCCCTAACCAATCCGTATGATCAAGTGCAACAGAGGTAATGATACTTAAATCAGAATCTATTATATTCACCGCGTCGAGCCGCCCTCCCAAACCAACCTCCAAAACAACCACGTCTAGATTAGAAGAAAGTAATATATCCAATGCAGCCAAGGTACCAAACTCAAAATAAGTTAGCTCAACACCCTCTCTTGAGCGCTCTATTCTCTCAAAAGATTGAATGATTTTTTCATCAATGACTGGCACACCATTTATTCTGATGCGTTCATTATAGTTAGTGATATGCGGAGAAGTGTATACACCTACTGTACCCCTTATTGATTGAATACCTGATTCAATCAATGCGATAGTTGAACCTTTTCCGTTAGTCCCTGAAACAACAATTACTTGCTTCGCTGTACGCTGCACATTCATTTTATCAAAAACAGCTTTAACTCGCGTTAAACCCAATTCGACATTGTTCGGATGTGTGCTTGAAATATAATTAAGCCAGTCATCAAGAGTACGCATACATACAGCTGGCATTATAATTCAGCTTGCTCATTTGACACATTAATTTGCGGTTCATCTAGGTTTTCTTGAGAAGGTAAAGCTACCAGCTTGCTTTTATTGCTCTCTGAGTGCATAAGTTTAATAAGCAAGGAAGACAAGCGATCTCGCAGCTGCCGTCGCTCGAGTATCATATCAATAGCACCGTGCTCTAATAAAAATTCACTTCGCTGGAAGCCTTCAGGTAATTTCTCGCGCACAGTTTGCTCTATGACACGCGGGCCAGCAAAACCGATTAACGCATTAGGCTCAGCAATATTTATATCGCCAAGCATCGCAAGACTAGCCGAAACACCACCAAATACAGGGTCAGTCATAACCGAAAAGTAAGGCAGTCCAGCTGCCTTTAGTTTTTCCAATGCAGCAGCTGTTTTTGCCATTTGCATTAATGATATAAGTGCCTCTTGCATACGGGCACCACCACTTGCACTAAAGCAAACCAAGGGCTTTCGTTCATCAAGGCATAACTTAATTGCGCGAACAAATTTTTCTCCAACCACCGCCCCCATTGAGCCACCCAAAAATGAAAACTCAAATGCAGCTACAACAACCGGGACACCTTTAACCTCGCCCTTAAACGTAATCAATGCATCTTTCTCACCGCTGTTTTTCTGATTACTCACTAAACGGTCTTTATATTTTTTAGTATCTTTGAATTTTAAACGATCGTAAGGCTCCATGTTTGCATTGAACTCAACACGATGATCAGAATCGAGGAAGATATCAATCCGCGACCGCGCAGAAATTCGCATATGATGCTGACACTTAGGGCAAACCTCTAAGTTTTTTTCCAGTTCAGGCCCATACAGCGCAGCTCGACATTTAGGGCATTTTTTCCACACACCTTCAGGTATATTCCCCTTAGATCCCGCATCCGATCGAATGGACTTAGGTTTAATTTTATCGAGCCAACTACTCATAGAATTCCTACCGTTGCTGTGATTTATAAGCGCTAAATGAAAGCAATAATCACAAAAATTAAAACACTAAACATCCATAGCCTTACGCATAGATGAAACCAAATTCTTTACTTCTCTTTTGATATCACCCAAATCTGCCTGATTCTCAGCCAGTAAGTTAACAATAACACTGCCAACAATTACGCCGTCTGCCACTTTTGAGATATTAGCAGCTGACTCAGCATCTCGAATACCAAAGCCAACACCCACAGGAATTGAGTTATGCGTCTTAATAAGTGCCACTTTTTCGGCAACCTCATCAGTACATATCGTAGCAGAACCCGTTACACCCTTAACTGAAACATAATAAACATAACCGCTACTGTGCTGACAGATATGTTGGATCCGCTCTTCGGTCGTTGTGGGTGCAATCAAGAAAATTGAGTCTAAGTTATTTTCTTTAAGGAAAGGAACTAAAGAGTCAGCCTCTTCAGGTGGTAGATCAACAATGAGAGCACCGTCGACACCACTTTCAGCGGCCTCAACAGCAAACTGCTTATAGCCTTTAATCTCAAGAGGGTTTAAATACCCCATCAATACCACGGGAGTTTCTTGATTGGTTTTTCGAAATTCTTTGACCATAACGAAAATATCATCCAATGAAACATTATGTTCAAGCGCTCTTTCACACGCTAATTGAATAACAGGGCCATCCGCCATGGGGTCAGAGAAAGGCACACCTAATTCAATGATGTCTGCACCTGCTGAAACCAAAGTATGCATGATATCAACCGTATAGTCTGGACGAGGATCTCCACCTGTAATATACGGAATGAGTGCCTTCTTCCCTTCTACTTCCAGGGCTTTAAATACATTTTTAATTCGACTCATTTCAAACCTCAATTCCGTCAATGTTGGCTATTGTATGGATATCTTTATCGCCACGCCCTGACAAGTTGATAATCATAATTTTATCTGAAGACATGGTCGCCGCTTTTTTAATGCCATATGCAATAGCATGACTCGACTCTAACGCCGGCATGATACCTTCTACTAGCGTTAAACGTCTAAATGCATCTAGAGCTTCATCATCTGTGACCGAAACATAGTTCGCACGTTTCATGTCTTTTAACCAAGCATGCTCAGGACCGACACCTGGATAATCTAAACCAGCAGAAATAGAATGTGTGCCTTGAATCTGCCCAGCTTTGTCAGACATCAAATAAGTGCGGTTACCATGCAATACCCCTGGTGACCCCGCACATAATGGAGCGGCATGCTGACCTGTAGAAATACCATGCCCTCCAGCTTCGACACCATACATTTCAACATCGTCATCGCAAAGGAATGGATAAAATAAACCTATCGCATTTGAGCCACCGCCAACACACGCAACAAGCGCATCCGGTAGACGGCCTTCTTTTTCAAGGCATTGTGCTTTTGCCTCACGACCAATTATAGATTGGAAGTCACGAACCATCATTGGATACGGGTGCGGCCCCGCAACTGTACCTATGATGTAAAAGGTATTATCAACATTTGTAACCCAGTCTCTAAGCGCTTCATTCATTGCATCTTTTAATGTTCTTGTACCGCTTGTGACTGCTTCTACATCTGCACCAAGAAGTTTCATACGATAAACATTTAAAGATTGACGCTGTACATCATCAACACCCATAAATACTTTGCATTCTAGGCCCAGCCTTGCTGCAACCGTAGCAGAAGCTACGCCATGTTGCCCAGCGCCTGTCTCGGCTATTATTCGTGGCTTACCTAGATATTTAGCGAGTAAGGCCTGGCCAATTGTATTATTAACTTTGTGAGCACCAGTATGGTTAAGGTCTTCTCTCTTGAGATAAATCCGTGCACCACCGACTTCACGCGTCAGTCGTTCAGCAAAATACAATGGTGAAGGCCGGCCAACATAATCAGCCATATCCGTATCAAATTCTTTGCAAAAATCAGGATCATCTTTGAGCATAAGATACTTAGCTTCAAGTTCCTGCAAAGAAGACATCAGGGTTTCAGAAACAAAACGGCCACCATAAGGGCCAAAATGACCTTTATTATCAGGCAGCTGACTTAATAGTTCTTCAGTTATATGTGTTTTCGCTGGCACGCGACACCTCTTTTAAGAATAGAGAAACTTTCTCATGATTTTTTATACCTTTATCTGACTCAACCCCCCCGCTTACATCTACAGCATATGGGTGGACTGTTATAATTGCTTGCTTTACATTTGCAGGCGTCAAGCCTCCTGCCAGAATAAGGGGCTTTTTGGATTTTTCGGGCAGTAATGACCAGTCAAACTGCTCACCAGTACCACCAGGTATGCCTTTTTTATACGTATCAACCAGAATAGCTTGAGCCGTTTGATAGTTAGTTTCCGCATCATTTACATCTTGGCTTGTTTGAATACGTATAGCCTTAATATAGGGTAAGTGATGAGCATGACACTCAGCCTCAGTTTCATTGCCATGAAACTGAAGTAAACTTAAGGGCACTTCACGACAGATATTTTCAATTTCTCTGGTTTGTGCGTTGACAAATAGCCCTACGACAGTAACAAATGCAGGTAGAGCCTGGCATATCTCGACTGCATCTTTTATGGCTATATTTCTAGGACTAGGTTCGTAAAAGACCAAGCCTATAGCATCACAACCAGAATGAACTGCACTTAAGGCATCGTCTACATTGGTAATACCACAAATTTTAGCTCTAACTCGCACGTTTTAATGGCCCTTAATTTAAATATCCGGCCATTATAACGAGTTGAAGGCATGCACTAAAGACTTGAAGCAATAAAGTTCAATTTATAGATAAGAGATAAATAGGTTTTAATTTAACAAGTAGAAATTACTCGTAAGTAAAGTAAGCCTAAATATCCCACATTGACTCATCTAGAGCGCTTTGTCCTGCGGATAAAGCCAACAATGCTTGAATTAATGAAGGGGCACCAGAAGAGGCAGGTATTGCAAACACCTCAGGATATTCAACATGCGTTAAATAAAGTCCATGTGGAGAGGCTGTGACATCCGCTTTAGTTCTATCCTTTAAGGTTAGAACTTCTTCACACCATTCTATTGGATACTTTCCTGACCCAATAGCCATTAATACACCCGCAATATTTCTTACCATATGATGTAAAAAAGCATTTCCTTTAATATCAATCACAATCATATTCGAAAAACGTTCAACATTAACGAATTCCAAAGTTCTAACTGGCGATTTTGACTGACAACCTACCGCCCTAAAAGAACTAAAATCATGCTCACCCACCAAGCATTGTGCAGCAGCATGCATTACCTTCTCATCTAACTGAACATGACTCCAAGTTAACTCCCTTGAGAAATTGGCAGGCCTTACTGGGTGATTATAAATGACATAATGATAACGACGACCAATAGCTGAGAATCTTGCATGAAACTCATCTTGCACACTTTCAACCCATGTAACACTAATGTCTTTAGGTAGGTTTGCATTGCACCCAAAAATCCACGATCGACAACTGCGTATAGCGTTTGTTTCAAAGTGAACAATTTGATAGGAGGCATGAACAGAGCTGTCTGTACGCCCCGCACACACGACCTTTACAGGATGGTTAGCCACGACCGAAACAGCCTGTTCAAGATACTTTTGAACGGTTGGCAAGCCGCTTTTTTGTGCCTGCCAGCCGTGATAATTATAGCCATTATAAGAAAGGCATAAAGCAATTCGGCCAGTGACACCTACATCACCAGCCGAAAGTTTTTTAGTATGTTTTGTTTTCATTAACTAGGCTAAAACCTTACTTATCTTAGCTATCAATTGAATTTAAAAGGTCTTTAGCCTCAGCTTGCTGCTCTGTAGAGCCTTCTTTGGTAACTTCATCCAATATATCTTTAGCGCCATCCAAATCACCCATATCGATATATGCACGGGCAAGATCTAACTTAGTAGAAGATTCATCTGTTCCTTCAAGAAAATCAAATTCTTCTGCATCGCCGAGCCCGCCATCCAAGTCCATGTCTAGATCTGAGTCATTATTAAACGCTTCAGTCGCTTCTTCTAATATATCATCACTAACAACTAAATCTTCAGCATCTAAAGTATTAGGAGCTTCATTATTCAGCCCTGAAACGCCCCCCCCTAAGCCTTCCGAAAACTCTTCAGGTAATGAAATTTCAGATTCCTGATCAAGCTCACCACTAAGATCTATGTCATCAAGATCAACGTCTAGGATATCGTCATCGAAATTATCAACATCCAACAATTCTTCTGACAAACCCGAGTCACTCACCAAACCCAAATCTTCATTTAAGCTTAAAGCTTCACTTAGCTCATCAGCGCTATCAGATTCATTTAAAACTTCATCTAATGATAATGAATCACTCGATAAACTTGCTTCAGAACTAGCATCATCCAAAGAGGGTAAAAATTCAGATAGACGATCACTATCGGCTGTATCAGTCAAATCCTCTTCAGATATAGCTGCATCCAACGATGCTTCATCAAGATCCAAATCAAGATTCAATTCTTCTGAACTAAAGTCAATGTCAGATTCGCTACTTTCTTCTAAAGAAACCCCATCAAAGTCGAAAGACTCTTCGTCACTCTTAAGCGCTTCAGCTTCACACTCTAATGTAGATTCAACTTTTGCTTTATTTTCTACTTCGCTCTCAGTCTCTCTAGTTTGAAGAAGCGCGCTTTCTTTATCTTCAAGTGAAACCAGTTCATCATCAAGCATATCAGCTCTAATTTGAGCGGCTTCTTCTATCGCTGTTGCGTCCTGTATAGCCTCTAATTCACTAAATTGACGATTAAACGCGTCGACATCTTTAGCTTCCTTATAAACAGTTAATAATTTCAATCTATAATCAGTTCTTACTGGTTCAGCTGATATAGCATCTTCTAGTACCGAAGCAGCCTGATCCAATCGCCCATAAGCGATATAGACATCAGCTTCTGCAATAACATTTTCAGATTCAGACTCTTGACCATCAGACTCTAACTCCTCCACATAATCATCACCGGATTCAAAAGAATCAATACCAGCCTCATCACCTTCATCGAAGCCCTCATGACCCTCTTGAAACTCATCAACTTCATCATCTTCAGCTGGATTTAAAGCTTGGTACTCTTGTTCTTTTTGAGCATTACTTCTTGAAACAAACCATAGTAAAACTACCAAGAGCAAAACACCAACCACTAAAATAGCAAAATACAATGGGTTATTAAGAATTGTTTGAATTGTATTTTCAGATGCTTGCTGGTCGTTCGACTCAGACGATGCTGTTTCTACAGTTGAAGGGACTTTGCTTAGCGTCAAGGCTTCCTTATCAGCAGCCAGCACTAAAGTTTCATTTGAAGCTCCACTGTCAACTAGAGCCTTGTCAGCAGGTGTTATGCCAACTTTCTCTTTTTCACTAAGAGCTGGGTTAATTCCCGCCACATTAGCATCGCCTGTAACATCACTAATGTCTTTCGATGACTCCGAATCAACGGCTATAGAACCATTTTTGGATTCCTGCTCAGCTTCTAATTTTGCCTGCTCATTTGCGCGCATCTGACTTTGTATATTTGCCAAATGATCATTCTTTAAGGTCAATAACCGTTGAAGCGTTTGTAGCTGTTCTTCTAAATCACTTACACGACTATTTAGCTCTGTATTATCGATAGTAGCTTTATCAAGCTTTTCTAAAGTAACAGCCAATTTCTGGTTAGCCACCGTACCATTACCGGACGTTGAAGATTGACCTGAATTTGCACTTTCAGCATTTGTAGATTGCTTGCTATCAACAACTAACTTTAATTCATCCTTTACTGGAGACTGGGTTGAAGTTGGAGAAATATTTTTAATCACCGAAGCAACAGATTTAGTTCGCTTAGGTCTGGTCGCTTCATTTTGAGTAATAACTTCTTGAATAGCCTGACTACGACTTCGTTGACGAATCTGTTCAAACGTAGGTAAACGCAGAACCTGACCAGCTTTAAGCTTATTGATATTCTGTTGAATAAAAGCATCAGGATTTAAGTCCTGAATGGCTAACATTACTTGCTGAGGCGTTACCTTTCTATTTGGACGAGCCTTGATAGCAATTTCCCACAAAGTATCATTCGCATTGGTCGGGCCATATACCCCCCCTTGCACCGAATTCTGTGGTGAAAGAACTGACCGGGAAACAGGTTCCGGGCTCACAGCTAATACATCGCCATTTGAAGTATTGCTTGCTCTAGCCGGTCTAACTGCTTGGGTCTTTTCTTCTGTAAATACAGGAGGATCAATCAGTAGCGCATATTCACGCAACAATCTACCGCTAGGCCAAATAACCTCAACAAGGAAATTTAAGAAGGGCTCTCTTACTGGCTTCTTTGTGGTGAGTACCACCACAACTTTTCCATCGGCATTTGTTTCAACGTTAAAACGTATATCAGATAAAAAATATACACGGTCTACATTTGCTTTAAGAAATTCCTCTCTTGTGGCAAGACCGGGAAGTATTTCATTCACACCCAATTCGCTTGAGTTAACCAACTCAATTTCAGCAGTCAGCGGCTGATTAAGTGAGGATTTGACCGTCACCTCCCCTAAACCAAGTGCATGAACAAACCCAGTAAAACACACACCGAGTAGTGATAGAGCAAAGGTCAGTTTGCGTATCATCACTTATTTTCCTTTATTGTTTATATAAATCTGAAAAACGATTGTCTAAAAAATAGTAGCCAAAATTCAAATATAGAGTTTTAAACACTGTAGATTAAGAAACCGCCACATTTTATTGCTTTTATTAAAAAAATTAGTGCAGCAACTAACAAAGTATTGATTAAACAAGCTAATTTATCAACAAAACTTTATGTATAGATTTGTTAAATAGAAATTCATACTTAAGTAACCAATTTATACCTAGATTAACAAAATAATTATTAAGGCTTTAGTATAAAAATTCGATACCAAATTTGTTCATTACTTGCTCTATAATCACTACCAAAAGGCCCAATCACTTGCAAATGCAAACGACTGGACTCAACACTTAGAGCATCAAGCAAATAGCTCTTCATTTGTTTCGCATCCTCATTTAAAGCGCTAAGATTGAGAGAGACAGAGTCGGCCTCCAATGAGCTATATGCTGCAAGATACAAATGTAGATTAGACTTAACCTTTAGCAAATCACGAAGATATACAAGATCCATGTCGGGTATATTTTGTTTAAATAGGAGATACCCTTTATCTAATTTTGAACTAATGCCACTCTCAGGTTCAGAACTATTTAAAGGCGTACTGTGTAAACTATTGGCATCGGTAATAACAGAAAGATAAATTAAGCTTTGTTTCAGGCCATTTTTAACACCATAAACAGATACCCATAACATCTCTTTTCCTTGCTTTAGTTTTCCGGCAAGGTAAAACTGATTACTATCTCGTCCATAAAGACGATGCTCTTTGAATATCTTATTCGCCCAATAATTGCTACTGCCGCAAGCACGCTTTTCACAGCTATATAGAAGCTCGCCGTTAGTTTCAAGAAAGTCCGTATAAAACGAGCTCGCATCGAGGATTGAATGCCCTGATTTCAACTCTATCAGTTCGTTAGTTCGCCCCCCAGTTATTATTTTCTGTGCCTCAATTTGCAAGCTATTATTAATTCTTTTAGGCGTACTTAACAATATTTGATGGCGAGAAGGCCCCTCACTTTTATCCACATATAATCGAACTGAATCTGGATAGTCAGGAATATCTAAGTTAGCAAAACTACTGGCGACAGGGGTTAATAAACTAAACGCTATAATTATCAGCTTAGCCATACGTCTACTCTGCAAGAAACTCATTCATCAACTCCGCAGTTTTAAGTACATCACCATCCATATGAAAATGATGCCCACCTTTAACTAGGTGTTTTTTTAATGTTTTGAAATAAGAAAGCCTATTTTTTAACTTCTCATAGGATGAGAAGTAGCCTGCCTCACCACAAATTAAAGATACTGGACACTCTATACCAGCAAAAATAACCTCTACTTGCGCTTCGCTAAACCTAAGCATTGAAGGAAAAAGTAACTTTGGATCAGAAGTCCAGCTATACCCACCCTCTACTTCAGCCACCCCTCTTTCAACCAATAACAGCGCAGCATCACGACTCACCCTCCCAATACCAGACATTCTTACAGTGGCAGCCAGCTCTTTAGAGGGATATATGGTCATTTTACTCGACTTAAACTTTGCAGCTTTAGCAACTGCACGCCTTAGTTGAGGAAGCACATCTTCTGTTTCATCTGTTAAGGGCCCTAAGCTATCAAGCAGTATCAGCTTTTCGACTCGCTCAGGAGACGACGCCGCCAGCAAAGAACACACAATACCACCAAGAGAGTGACCGATTAAGGTAACCGCTTTACCGTCTACATTATGATGTTTAAGAATCACGTCAATAAAAGCGAGCACATCAACAACATTATCAACCAAATGATAAGAGGATGACCCAGCACGATGCTGGCTTAAACCATGGCCTGGCATTTCTAATGCGTAAAAAGGTCGTGAATCTGAAAGATAATGACTTAATGGTTTAAATGAAGCTGCGTTGTCTAGCCAGCCATGTAAAGCAATAACAGGCACGCCACTTTCAACTTTATTTTTCAAACCTGATAACTTCAATCGCGGCGTTTCAATAGAAAAGCTTTCTAAGTTCATTTAATAATCCGATTAATGAGCAAAAAACAAGTCATGAAAATTCTGAGAGGTTTGCTCTGCAATCTTTTCTATAGGTACACCTTTTAGCTCCGCCAAACATTTAGCGACTTCAGGCACATATTTCGGTTCATTAGATTTACCTCGATACGGTATCGGCGCAAGATAAGGCGAATCGGTTTCTATCAACATTTTTTCTAAAGGCACCTGCTTTGCCACTTCACGTAACTCTGCAGCATTTTTAAATGTTACTATCCCTGAAAACGAAATATAAAAATTATGCTCAATTGCCTTGGATGCCATCTCCCAATCTTCTGTAAAGCAGTGAAGGACACCTGCAATTTCAGGGTCTGAATACTCTTTAATCAACTTTAAAGTATCCTCTTTGGCATCACGGGTATGAACAATCACAGGTTTTCTACACGCCTGGCTCGCAAGTAAATGGCGTTTGAATCGCTCTATCTGAATATCTTTGTGCTCTTTCCCATAATAATAATCCAAACCTGTTTCACCAATCGCGACCACTTTATCTGAAGCCGATAATTCGATTAAGCGTTCAATAGTTGGCTCTTCGCAATCCATACTTCCAGGGTGCACTCCCACTGAGGCATATACTTGCTGAAAGCGTTTGGCGATACCCAATACATCATCAATATGCTCTAAATCAATCGCCACACATAATAATTTACTTACACCAGCATCATGAGCAGCCTGTATGGCGAGCGAAATATCACCATCATAACTTTCAAGTTTCAAGCGATCTAAGTGGCAATGAGAATCAATAAACATTGTATATCTAAGCTCCAGAAAAAAGATCCCACATACTATCTAAAAATGGAATATTTCACTATTCAAAGTACCTAATTTCTTTTGCTATATTTGCATGACCTACTTTTTCTTTCATTACATACTAGGTGTCAAATACCTAGGCATCACTTACCTAGGCATCACTTACCTAGGCATCACTTACATACTGTGTGTCGGACGGTCGGAGCTTAGAGAACCTGCTAAATACGTTTCAATCTTGTTTTTCGCTGTTGCATCCTCTTTATTAAATTGAACACCAATACCAGCGGCTCTATTCCCTTGAGCGCCTTTAGGCGTTACCCAAATAACTTTACCTGCGACAGGTATTTTTTCCGGCTCATCCATCAAGTTTAACAACAAAAAAACTTCGTCACCCAAATGATAGTTCTTAGCCGTAGGTATAAATAAGCCACCATTTTCTATAAATGGCATGTAGGCGGCATATAACACGGCCTTATCTTTTATGGTGAGTGTTAGAATGCCACTACGAGCACCAAAACCTGCTGACATATTGTTCTCTTAGTAAAATAATTAGAGCTTATAATAATCAAAATTAATAATATAAGCTGGATATCGAATATCCTAAGTATAGGTGAGCAAATCCATTTTGCTGACGAGTTTTATATTTAGCTTATTTTTTTTGCATTAGGCCTGCCCACTGATGCAGTAAACACTCAAAGCCTAATTGTTTATTAGGATTATTCATCCCTAGAAATAAACGATACTGCTGTAGACTTGCCTTATACAAATCAAAAAGCTGGAAGTCACTACAGCGTGTCGCCAAATAAACCATCATTTTATTGTTATTAGACTCAATACTATCCCCTAGTGATTTGATCTTGAGGATTTTCTCAATCCACTGAATAGTCCAAGCTAAACGTAACACCGCTAATTCATCAACCCAGCGACTCGCAATATCACTCGCCAGGATTTCATTTTTTAGCAAGCTGCCCATCTCATCAAGCATGCTTAAATTTTCTTCCAAAGCATTTATATCTGAATACATAGCAGCCTTCAACGGCGCATTAGAGGCTAGTGACAACAAAGAACCAAGAGATTCGGAACTATATTGTTTACCTGATGTTTTCTCTATTTCAGTGGAAAGCCATTTATGAGCACAATCATAGGAAGGGACCTTAAAATCGACCACTTGGCAGCGAGATCGAATGGTTGGTAATAACTGCCCGGGACAATGACTAACCAAAATAATAACCGAGCCCGGCGTTGGCTCCTCTAATGTTTTGAGTAAAGCATTTGCTGCATTATGATTCAATGCTTCCGCAGGGGCTAAAATCGAAACTTTCCGCCCACCTTGCATACTCGATTTCTGGAAAAACTGCATTAACTCTCTAATAGTGTCTATTTTTAATACAGAACTTCCCTCCTCCGGTAAAATTTGTTTGTAGTCGGGATGAGTTTCAGCTGCAAACAATTTGCACTGTTTACATTCTCCACAAGCCTCGTCACTCGCACTATGCTTATTAACATTTTCACAAAGCAGATAATTAGATAAAGTTCTGGCAAAATCCAGCTTGCCGATTCCTTCAAGGCCGGAAAATAAGAATGCATGCGGCAAGCTATTACTTTTAGCCTGCTTTATAACATGCTGCCAGGATTCCTGCTGCCAGGGTAATAAAGACATTTAATACATATCCAAAACGATTATTTAGAATTCAAACACTATAGAGTTTACTTATCAGAACCTTACTCAAGAGTTTACTTGTCAGAGCCGTACTCATCACGCTCAAGAGCCTGTGTTTTGCTCTCTGTGACAGATGCGATAAAACCATTCATATGATTTCTCACTCGCTTTAAAAAAGCCCTTGGTGTTTCACCTAGACGTCGCCTGAAACCGAGCTTGGCTAGAATAAGAGTCCAGATGATATATTTTTTTTCCGCGAAGGTATATTTACCTTTAAATTGCTTTAGCCAAATATAGGCTATCATTCCAAAAAAGATGACAATAAAACAATACACAAAAAATAATGCAATTTTAAGCAAACTAAACTCACCAAAAACATTTTTAACTAAGCCATATTGTTCATCCTTATTATAGTTAACAACCCATTTTTGCCAGTTAAAATTCAGCTCGTCCATTCTCAACCTTAACCAACTAAACATACCTGAGCGCAACATCATGGAAGAAAAAGGACTTCCCTCAAGAAAACCCGAGGAACCCGCCATCGTTTCTTCGAAACCGTTCATTATTCGTCCCGGCGATACCATAGACGTAGGGTCAATTCTTACCCATCCTAGTGAAGGAAGCTTAGCTTCCACCCAAGCATGCGCATCAAATTGATGGACAATTAAATATTCAGACTTCTGGTTAAATTCTCCTCCCTGGTACCCCACAATTACTCTTGCAGGAATGCCTGAGAGCCGTAACATATAAGCAAGGCTACCTGCGTAATGCGCACAAAAACCCTGCTTTGAATTAAATAAAAACTCATCTACAGAGTTAGCACCTAGAACTGGAGGTCTTAAGGTGTAATAGAATTCATCGTCGCTAAATTGTTCCATTAAGAAATTAAGCAAAGCATATGGGTCACTAATTTTATTATTTAATTCAGATATATAGGCTTGTGTTTGAGAATTTTGCGACCCTTGAGGTAGTTGTAAATCCTGATAATGACTGGATTTTCTGCGAGCTTTATCACTCAATACAACCAATGAAGGGATTAAAGGAAATTTCACGTCAGGTACATTTGTTTTAGTTTGTTCCATTTTATAATGCGTGGCCTGTATTGCATCTGTTTTTAAGCTAAACACACCCATATCTGACAGCATTACATTACTGCTGGAAGCCTGTGCCCCTTCTAAAGCAAATACCCATTTTTGCTTATGTGGCTCTAGCATTACTTGATAAAAAGGTTTATCCGTATCATAGAATGTACCCGGATCTATTTTATATTTACCTAAGTTTGGCCCTGATTTTGGCGCTTGTTTCCAAACACGCCCATCAAATTCATCCAATACTAAGCCTCGCCAATACAGTTCAGACTTCTTAGGAACGGGTCCAGAAAATGTAGCTCTAAAAGCACGCTCAGAAGATTTAACAAGGCTCGCTATATCACCTGGCGACATACGGTCACTAAAGCCTGTTTTTGCGCTGTCAGTCTTAATAGGGATGCTCCATAGAGGAGAAATTCTTGGAAAAAACAAAAAACAAATGAGTACGAGAGGAACGGCCAACATCAAAGATTTAAACAAAGAGGGCCACTGCTGGCGGAAAAAATCAGTATACCCTGCTGAAACATAACCGGTGTTAATTCTAAGCAAAGCATACAAGCAACTCGCTATCATACATATTTGCAATAATGTATGTAAAAGAGCCTGATCAAATAAAAATGAAACTGCTGAAAGGTACAACATGGCATAAACAAAAATAAGCGTGTCTTTTTTAGTTTTTATTTCTATCAGCTTTAGAGAGCTTGCCATTAACAGAAAAGACGTTGCCATCTCGACAGTAAAATCTAGCCGGTAATACAAAAAGAAGACAGTAGTTGAAAAGCAAACCAAGAAAAGGCGGATAAGGAAGGGGGTATTATGTCTAAATGTTTTTTCTGCAAGAAAACGAAATATACAAATAATAAGTACGAAAACAGTCAACCAAACCGGTGAATGACTCACATGGGAAATTAATTGTAAAACCACAATTATAAGTAAAGTAATAACTGGGAGTTTCTGCTCATTAGTACGTTTTAACATCTATTTTGATCTCAACAATATTTATCTCAACAATATCTATCTCAATAATGATACTTGGGAGCGAGTTATCTCTTAACGTTTTTCCTACCTACTTATAAGCTTTCTTACCTACTTATGGCATTTACATAAGTTAATTTACAAGGTTGTATAGAGCCAATGCCATTAGGCACTGATTTCTGTGATTCTCACCGCAATCAGGAGGAATATGCTTTCCTGGAATATCTAAACCAAATAAATCGTTGTTAGCACTTAAGCGACAGACATCAAAACAAAGGTGGGATAACTTATCTTCCACATTACTGGCCTCATAATCCCCCCACCTAAGCCAGCTTGGGTCATACGAAACTTCGTCAAAATGCCGCACAACCAGCTCATCTTTTGCAGCTAGTTTTTTCCACAGTATTCTTGATCCTGGGTCAGAGGGTTGATAACTTTTTATATCTGTCAGCTCATCCCCTTGTTGTTGTGCAAAATCTATATTTGACCCCGTATAGCCACTTACTCGTCTTGCCCCAAAAACAGGTTTCGGGTACACAATTAGCTCTGCATCAATTTTTAGCCAAGTCCATGCCACTATGAACCCAAACGGAAATCTTGATTCTAATCGTAAACGAGGAAGAACATATCTGCCACGCTTACCCGGCGGCAACATCAAAGTAAACTCATGCGAACCCTGATTGGTAAATTCAACGGAAAACAAATTTTGCTTTGTTTCACCCACACATAAGCCAAAAGGGGATTTACTTTCGCGTCTAAAGGTCAAGTTATAAGGGCTAGCATCTCCAGCATAACAAGAACCTGAAACAGAACTTGATACTTCAAGACCCAGAAGGTTAAGAAAACAAAGCCATATCGAAATAAAAAAGATTGCAGATAAAAAGAAGGTAAAAAGGTAAATTAGACTACTTTGATAGTTAATTGCTGTTAAAAGCATCAACAACAAAAGACCTAAAAATGCGAAACCCGCAGAAGTAGGAAAAATATAAATATTATGCCTCGAAAGTACAAAATATTTAGCTCTTGGAGATTTTGATGCAAGCCACTGCCCTATGCGCTCTGAAACCCCTTGCCTCAACTAGATACCCCACAAAATTACGTTTCTTAACACAAACACAATTAAAAACCCTTGCATTCACACCCTAGAGCTTAAATAATTATGTCACTGATGTTTCTTGCTCATAACCCCCGTAGGCATCCACGATGAACAAAAAGATTAAAGTTTCCCTCATTGCATTATCCAGTATTGCTTTACTAAGCCCGGCATTAAGTTTTGCAGAAGTTAAATCCCTTAGTAGCTCTGAGCTGACTGAAACTTATATCAAAGACTCTACCATTATTGTTACGCCAAAGAAAAAGAAAGTAGGAACTGAGCAAAAAACATACTCCAGCTTAACAATTGCGCCTGTAGAAAACTCAGATATCGATATTGACCAGCTTCACCACCAACAACAGCATAGCGCTGGTACATTGACAGCGGTTGCTCTAAATGATGAATTACTTCGTAACGCCAGTGTTGACGCAGCATTAAGCCCAGAACTTGGCATTATAGTCCCGACGTTTCAAGAACTTACTACTCGTCCAATTGCTGAGATCCTTGATGATCCTCGCTACACCGTTCCAGAAGGTAACTTTGACTTTACTTATGTTGGCGGAGGCGGAAGCAAAGACCTAGGTATTAGCCGACAAGGCGATCAATTTACTTTTTCAATTGGTAATCTACCTGAAATTAGTCAAATTAATTTACCAGAAGGTATTAATGACGGCCCTCTACAGATCACTCCTAGAGCGGGTGGAGGTTTTGACTTAACAATCAACATACCAGAAAACAACTAAGCCTTAGAATAAACAGTGATCAGAGAATTCTAAAAGCTCCAGCTCGGCCTTTGTAGTAATATCCAAAGGCCTTTTCATTGACTCCGTTTAAACTAAACCCACCTGCGTACGATTCTCGTATAGCTTATAAACGCTTCACCAAATAGCTTTTTCAGAGCACGCTCTTCTGGTTTAAATTGAAATTGAGTCATAAAAAAATGTATAAAAAGAATAGACTCATATTTGTAGGATTGGCCAAATAAAAACACCATTCAAGTAAAGACCCAGCCACCCCAAGATAAATTGGGTTGCGACTTAGACTGTACACGCAGGCAACTACAAGCGCACTTGCAGTTTCGGGACTAAAAAGCAGAATGATATGAGTAAGAGGCCTGTGTTAATAACCTAAGCATACGCAAGCTCACCCATACCTACTGGGTATACGCCATCACATAAGTACATCAAAACGCCTGCGATCAAAGTTTACAGAGGCGGTGAAATTTTTAAATTCATAAAAATACCAAACATTTTTAGTGTTTTTTTAAAGCACTAAGCCCTTTGGACGATTCGACTAAGCCCCCTAAAACTATAGTATGGCTTTACAGTTTACGGAGCAAAAAGCATTCAGGCCGTTTTTTGTTCCCTTTAATAGATAGTTCTCCTTAATTTAAAAGGCATTTAGAATTCATTTTCTAAATGCCTTTTTTTTTGCGTATTTTCAACTACTTTTGGATCTTGTTAATTTGGACGGAATGGAAAAGGCAGATTGACAGTAGTTTTGAGAACATCCTCTGCTCCGAAGTCAGCCAAATACATACGACTCACAATCTTTTTCTCTAATTTTTCATTATTTAACTCTGAGCTTACAACCCGGCAGAAAGATACTTCACCAGTAGGCTCTATTACAACCTCAAGCATTACAAGCCCCTCTAAAAACGGATCATTTCTTAATTCACGATTATATAATTTACTAAATGCTGCTTTAAGTGATTCTGCGACTAAACGAATACTATCCGAGCTACGATTATTAATTCGTGTAGCAGCCTCAGCCTCAGCCTTCGCTAAGGAGATCTCATCATTTGTTGCGTCTAGTACCACATTTTCCATAGAAGCGAGCTGAATTGATTCAGCTGGCACTGATAGCGTATCGGTCTTAATTCCACCACTCTTTTTTAGAACATCTGCTGCATTAGAAGAACTTGCTCTAGCAGCAATAGTTTGTGCACGTTTCGGGGCAATTTTTTTCTGAAGCGCGGATACATTAACGATGCTCTTTAAATCAGAAAGGTCATTCTGCAAGGCAAGTAAACCTGAATTCTTAGCGACTGCACGCGCCTTTTTCACTTGCTTAGTAAGGTTTTTCTCTTTAACGACTTTAGGTTTTTTTAATTTAGGTAAAATCTTCTTTTCTTTGGGTTTCACCTCTTTTTTAATTTTTGGTTTTTCTATTTTCTTTTCTTTTTCGATTACTTTCTTTTTCTCTTTTACTTTAGGCAGCGGTTTCTTTTTCTCCACTTTGGGCGGGGCCTTTTTCTTAACGAGCTTTGCCAGCTGCGGAGGAAGTTTCTCTAACGTTTTACGATCTTTTTCTGGCAGCACAACAGAAGGAATCCAAATAGATAACACCAACAAAACGATGACCAAGGAAATCAAGATCAGAGAGAACCTTTGATTCTCCTTGCCTTCATTCGTCCACGGTAAGTTCAAGCGATCTTGAGAAACTATCATTAAGCCCCCTTCCCGCTACTTGATTTGCTACTATTTGTTTTTTCGCTAGCTTGCTTTGAAACAGCAAGGGATATCTGTGTGTAATTTGCTTCGGTACAAGTTGCCATTATTTTCTTTAAAAGTCGGTATGGTGTGTGCTTATCTGCAACCAATGTCACGGGATAACCTTGTGTAGATAATTTATTCGCGCTTATTTTTTCACTTTGATATACAAGTTCTTTTTTGAGCCCTGATATAATTCCGTTTTCTGGTATATTATCGACAGACGCTACGGCTCTTCCCTGTACTAAAATATCTTTCCCTGATACTGAGATAACAATATTCTCCTTGGGTTCTTTCTTTGCGACAGATATTGGCAATTCTACTGCCTTATCCTGCTGTAAAACTTTGACATCTGAAGAGTTCACCATTAAGAAGAAAACAAGAATGGTAAAAATATCCATCAAGGAGACAAGATTTAACCCGCCAGTTTTATCCATACGTCGGTAATGACGTTGCATACGTTTTGCACGACGAGATAACTTCATAAGCCCTCCCCAGAAAGCACTTCTGAACTCATAGCCAAGTCAGGCGCATCACCGATAGATATATCTGGAAAAAGCTCTGCTTCTACCAAGCTGGTCGCCACTACCGCAGGGTATGATCGCGTGACATCCATTGCCGTTACTAGAGTCTGGTAATCAATATTCTCGGCAAGTAAAAGAGTTATCTCTGTTTTGTCAGGTACTTTAGCTTTTATCTGTCTTAAAATTTGCGATAGGGTTTCAAAGTCATAGGCTCCTTCTATTTTATCAATTCTACTAATTAAGCCTTGTTTTGTGTCTGCAACAGAAAGGTGTTTTTCGCGAATTATCAACTGAAGTTGAAGGTTGTTTTCATCGAAAGTAATTTGACTATCATCAATGGCCGGAAAATTTAAATCCAAAATTGCAGTATGTGAAAAAACCATACTTAACAATAATACCGGTACCAATACAATCATGAGATTCATGAATGCAGTGATATCCAAGTCTGCTTGTTGCACCAAGCGCTTGTGTTTCCTTCTTGCCATAGATCAGATCGCTTTTTTGTGAATAATTACTCAGTAATCGATAAGCAGAAACAAAGTGCGCTTCTGCTTATCAAGATTAACTCAAGTTATTGATGATTAGTTTGATCTGAAATCATGTTTAATAATTTAACACCAGCCATTTCAAAACTGTCTACTATCTCGTTAGTTTTGGTCTGTAATACCGCGTGAAAAAGCAATAAAGGAATAGCAGCCATTAAACCGAATGCTGTGGTATTCATAGCAACTGAAATACTCTGAGACAGAAGAGAGGCCTTTTCGGCTGGGTCTGCATGCGCCACTGCAGTAAAAGCAGCAATCAAGCCTATAATGGTACCAAGCAAACCCAATAAGGTAGATACGTTAGCCAACGTAGCTAAATACTGAGTTCGTTTTTCAAGGCGAGGCAATGTTTCCATTAAACCCTCCTCCATCGCAAACTCAATTTCATCTCGATGACTATTATTTAGTAAGCGACTTAAGCCAGAACCCATTATTGCTGCAATTGGAGTTTGTGAGTCATTCGCAAATTTGAGCGCACTCTTGTAATCACGCTTTCGTAAAATTGGAAGAATACCTAAATCAAAGGCATTACGATTATTACGTTTAGCTGACGATAGATAAATATATCTTTCAATTGCAATCGCTAAACCAATTATTAAAACGACAGCAATTGGATACATAAAAAGACCACCCTCTTGGAAAAAACGAAGTATTGTCTCTAGCATAACTTTAGCCCCTTACTCTGATATCTAAACATCAATTTATTTCCTATTTATTAACACCTGCCATCCTAAGCTGACAAGTTACTAGTTTAAAGATTGTGCTGTTTCAACTTTTGAATTCAGTCATTTTAAATAGTGAATTTTCAAAAAGTTACCAAGTCATAAAACTCCGCCGCCTAAACCTCCGCCACCTATCGCGACTTGAAGTGAGGCGCATCCACTTCCAAAAAACGTGAAATATGTATTTTTTGCTTGTGTCGATGCGGTTCAATTTGCTGTAACACATTAGGCAATTCTTTAGGCGGAGATTGCTCACCTCTCTTTTCAATACTAGGTAAGCGCCAAGGTAAATCAAAATTCACATTAGGTAACTCTGAGCTACCAATAATAGAGACTTCAGCCAAGGTTTCAACCGAATTTCGGGCTTCTTCAGCATTAACAAAATCGACAAAAGATAGCGCACAAATATTGAAAAAAAAGACCATGTTTTTTTTATTAAAGGCCACCTACTTTCTCTCCAGAAGCTGAATCCAACGTTTAACAATTCTCACATCATCCGCTTTGGATGATTCGACATATGCTTCATAATGCTCGATTGCCAAGTCAAAGTTTTGAAGATACTTCTCGTATAAAAGCCCAAGATTGTAATTTACAATGGTATTTTTCTCATCAATGGTGTGAGCACGTATTAGGTCGGTCTCAGCCTCAAGAAATTGACCCTGCACCTGATTAATTTTTGCTCGTTGAATCAATGCAGATATATTATTTGGATTAATATTCAATGCCACCTTATATCGACCTAAAGCACTATCAGTATCCCCTTGAGCTTCATCTATCAAGCCCAGATTCACATACGCTCCAGCCAATCGGGGATATTTTTGAGTCAGCTCATTAAAAATTTTTGCAGCCGATGGGTAATCCTTCGATTTAAAATACTCAATTGCTTCAGCGTAGCGATTTTTTTCGTCAGAAGATAAGACAGGTATAAGAGTAGAGTCTTTTTTGTCAATAACGATAGCCGGCTGCTTTGGAGAGTTTGCACAAGCAACCATCAATAAAGTCATTAAGACACTAACAATTAATTTAGTATACTTGCTCAGCATATTCGACCTCTTTGGCTTGGCGCTTAAATTCGGTTGGATTAATGACTTCTAGCACCTCATAAGTCTTTTTAATCCATTGATCATACTCACCTTCAGGCACCTTAGCGGTGTTGATTTTTAATATCTCTATTGCCTGCTCTTCAAATGGATAAGCCTGCTCCTCTAGTAAAATATTATATTGCTCAAGCTGAAGCTCTGTCAGTGATGTAGGACGCTCGGAATTTAATAAATCTTGCGCTAAGGTTCTATACACTAAACCGATCTGATAAGTTGCTGCTGACATAATTTCAGGCACTTGATACTCTGCTAAGTCCTCAAAACGTCTAACAAGCTTTTCGAGTGATGTTTTCTTTTTAGCAAGCGATTTCTTAAGAGGCAAAGATAACTTAAGTTTCTCAAAACCTTCAACCTTGTCAATAGCAAGAGATAGAGCAGCATTTGATGCTAAAAAGGATGAGCGCGCGGTACGCTTAGATATATTTACTTTCTCATAAGCAATTAAATTTTGTTGCAACTTTTGCATTTCTTTTAGGTTACCGGAGAGCTGATTGTAAGCAATAACATAACTCTGAGCTTCTACATTCAACTCAAACAATGTTTTATAGCGTTTAACAAAGTCAGTAAATAACTGCATTGCCTCAAACTGAAAATCGTTTTGGTCATAAATTTCAGCTGCTCGATATAATGAATTTGAAGCTACTGATACGTCCCTAGACTGAGTTGAAATCTCCACAAGCTTCTCTGCTGCAGATATTGGTTCTTTATTTTCAATATAAGCGTGAACCAACTTATTAGAAGCATCATCATAAAGTTCATGTTTGGGAAAACGTTCTTGGAAGACATTTAAAGTAGCAATTGCTGGCTGCCACTTTTTAAGCTGTAAAAAAAGAGTAGATGCATCAAATAATGATTGGGGAACAATAGAAGCTTCTGGCACTAAATC